>TARA_B110000438_G_scaffold22542_1_pt1 | contig 25679 bp, 27 predicted proteins | sample TARA_B110000438 | Tara Oceans TARA_B110000438 (sample SAMEA4398413) | marine metagenome | biome: Polar Biome; feature: [MES] marine water layer (ENVO:01000295) within the mesopelagic zone...; material: water (ENVO:00002006), including particulate matter (ENVO:01000060) such as...... | reverse complement strand
ATGGTTAACTGCAACCCTGAAACTGTCTCAACAGATTACGACACCTCAGATCGCCTGTACTTCGAACCGCTGACCCACGAAGATGTTCTGAATATCATTGAAGCAGAAAATCCGATCGGAGTAATGGTAAGCCTAGGCGGCCAGACACCTTTGAAACTGGCATCAGAGCTACCAGCAGATTTAGTGTTTGGAACCCCACCCGATTCAATCGACCTCGCCGAAGATCGTGAAAGGTGGAATGCGCTGTGTGCTCAGCTTGAAATTCCTCAGCCACCAGGCGGAACTGCTGTCAACGCGGAAGAGGCGGTAGCTATTTGCGAAAGAATTGGGTTCCCTGCGCTGGTTCGTCCAAGCTATGTGCTCGGCGGACGGGCAATGACTATAGTTTATGACTTCGAGGGACTCAAGAAAGCGATGAAGCAGCTAGCTTCCTTTGGTTCGTTAGGGCGTGAAGGTGGCCTATCTGCTGGCCGACCTGTACTAATCGACCGCTTCTTGGAAGATGCGACCGAAGTCGACGTCGACTCGATTCGCGATAATTCCGGCGACTTTGTGTTAGGCGGGATACTTGAGCATGTCGAGGAAGCCGGCGTGCATTCTGGCGACAGCGCCTGCGCGATACCGCCACCGAATCTTTCAGTCGAAACTCAGTCAGTAATTGTCGACTATGTAAAGCGAATTGCCGAAAGACTAAAAGTGGTCGGCCTTCTCAATGTCCAGTTTGCTGTAAAGCAGGGTCAAGTCTTCGTAATCGAAGCTAACCCCAGAGCTTCAAGAACGGTGCCATTTGTGGCCAAGGCGACTGGCGTCCAACTCGCCAAAGTCGCAGCTCGTGTTATGGCCGGTGAAACGCTCTCGGAGCTTCGCCGTCTAGGAGTTTTGACCGAAGCCATCAGAGATGGGCACGTCGCTGTTAAAGAGGCGGTTCTTCCGTTCCAGCGATTCCCTGATGTGGACACGGTCCTAGGGCCAGAAATGCGATCGACCGGCGAAGTAATGGGTATCGATTTAACTTTCGGCTTAGCTTTCGCTAAAAGCCAAATAGCAGCGGGTGAAGGCTTACCAGTTAACGGAACAATTTTCATATCCCTAGCTGATCGAGATAAAGATGCTGGTATTGCAGTAGCTAAGAATTTCATTGACTTAGGGTTCCAGATCGCAGCGACCGCTGGAACAGCAGCTTTCCTAAAAGAACACTTGATCGAAGTAGACGCAGTTGTGGCCAAGCTCAGTGATGAAGGTCGAGAGATAAGCGCTGGCATCGATGCCGTTGAGCTAATTGCCGCCGGCCAAGTTCGATTAGTGATCAACACTCCTAGAGGTAGCGGACCCAGAGTAGATGGATACCGTATAAGGCAGGCAGCCACGGCACACAAGATACCTTGCCTTACTACTGTGGCAGCTGCGAGAGCTGCAGCTGTTGGTATTGGTGAGTGGATTGCTAATCCACTTAGGGTTAGGTCACTCCAAGAGTACCTCTCTCCAAAGTCAGAACTCTAATGAAAGCAGTTGCTGATCTCTCTGTAGAGGTAGGCTCGATCTCCTTACCAAACCCGGTCATTACTGCGTCAGGTACTACTGGGCAATCAGCTGAATTAAGAAAATATGTGGATTTAAGTCAGCTCGGTGCTGTCGTGGTGAAATCGCTATCACCATATCCATGGCAAGGTAACCCACCTCCAAGAGTTCACAGTGCTGGAGCTGGAATGATTAACGCAGTAGGCCTTCAAAATCCTGGTGTTGAAGCCTGGAAAAAATCGTATCTACCAGCGCTGAGAGAAACTGGCGCACGAATAGTCGCAAGCATCTGGGGGCGTTCAGTAGACGAATACAGGCAAGCAGCGAAACAACTCCGAGGAGTAGAAGGAATAGTTGCCTTAGAAGTAAATATTAGCTGCCCTAACCTCGAGGGCCGAGGCGAAATGTTTGCCCACTCTCCAGAGCTAACTCGGTTAGCAATCGAAGCATCACGCGAGGCAAATTTGCCGATATGGGCGAAGCTGAGTCCGAATGTGACTGATATTTCAGAGATAGCTTTTGCGGCGATCGAAAGTGGGGCAGAAGCACTCACACTGTCAAACACGTTAATGGGAATGGTGATCGAGACCTCGACCCGCCGCCCAGTGCTGGGAAACGGAGGAGGCGGGGTTTCGGGACCCGGCATCCGGCCGGTCGCAGTGCGCGCGGTATATGAGATGCGGGAAAAACTGGCTGATTTTCCGATTATTGGAGTTGGTGGAATTTCAAAACCAGAGCATGTAATCGAATTCATTGCTGCAGGAGCAAATGCCATACAAATAGGAACAGCCCATTTTGCTGACCCACGTGCCTCAAAAAAAGTGCTAAAGGGTTTAGGAAAGTGGTGTAACAAAAATAAAATTAAAAATATTTCAATGTTGATTGGCGAGGCCCATGGTTAGCTCCGAGTTAGAAGAAAACACTCGTAAAAGGCTTGCACTAGCGCTTGATTTGGACGACTTGGTAGCGGCTACAAGAATGGCGAAGCGTCTGAAGCCCTGGTTTGGAGTAGCGAAAGTTGGCCTAGAGTTGTTCGCTGCTGCTGGCCCTGAAGCAATTAGTGCTTTCACCGATATGGGATATGAAGTGTTTCTGGATCTCAAGTTGCACGATATTCCCACGACAGTCCGAAAAGCATCTCAAGTAATCGGAAGCTTAGGGGTCTCTTATCTTACAGTTCACACCTCGGGTGGTGTTGAAATGCTTAGCGCAGCAGTAGAAGGACTTAAAGCTGGCGCTGAAGCGGTAGATGTGGAACCTGGAAAAGTTCTTGGCGTAACAATTCTCACCTCTGATTTCAGTGCGCCAAGAGAAGAGTTCGAACTCCGAGTCAGCAGAGCCGTAGAAGCTGGATGCGAAGGGCTAGTCTGCGCCGTTACTGACTTAGCCGATGCCTCTTTCCTGGCCCCTAATTTAATAAAGATGGTGCCAGGGATAAGGCCCGTTGGGAGCGCTGCTGATGACCAAGCTCGAATCGGAACGCCGTCTTCAGCCATCGAACAAGGGGCTGATGTTTTAGTGATCGGAAGAGCTGTGACCGCAGCCATTGAACCAGAACTAGTTTCAGCAGCGATACACGCAGAAATAACTCCCCTCATCAGGTAGTAGCTCTATGCAGCCTCCCGGCTACAATCACCTATATGCCTCATCCGCCAACGCTCTCGAGTGAACAGCGCCAAGAAGCGCTTAACCAAGCAGCGATAGCTCGACGCATACGAGCCGATACGAAAGATGAATTGAAGCTTGGTTCACTGAGTTTCGATGCTCTACTTGATCTAGCGAAGCACGATGAGATGATCGGGAAAATGAAAGTCTTAGCAGTTCTTGAATCCATGCCGGGTTTGGGAAAAGTTAAGTCCCGACGTCTTATGGCCGAAATCGGAATAGCTTCGAACAGGCGTTTACGTGGTCTTGGCGAAACACAAAAAGTGCTCCTCTCTGAGTTCTTTGACTCAGCGATTCCTGCGAGCGAATAGCATTCAGATGCGTGATCAAGAAGCCTCCGACGCCCCGATCACGTTTGTTATCTGCGGCGCCGGGGGCGCAGGAAAAGGCTCGATCGTAGAAGAATTAATGAAGTCTGACTCGGCTCTTTGGCTTAGCAGATCATGGACAACCAGGCCACGAAGAGAAGGAGAACCTGAAAATGCCTATGTTTTCGTCTCGCCGAGTGAATTTCAAGGTCGGGTAGATCGAAATGGGTTCTATGAGTGGGCCCAATTTTTTGAACATCGCTATGGCACGCCAATCCCTGAAGTTCCTTCCGGCTCGGACCTCGTTTTGGAGATTGATGTCCAGGGAGCGGTGCAAGTAATAGAACGAGAACCGAAGGCAGTAGTGATTTTGGTACTCCCGCCTAGCCGTGAAGAGCAAAAAAAGCGCATGCGTATTCGAGGAGATAAAACAACTGACATCAGTAAAAGACTCGCCAAATCTGATGCAGAAGAAAAAATTGGCAAAAAATTAGCGGATTTAATTGTCGTTAACGTCAACCTCCTGGAAGCAGTCTCTGAGGTTTCATTGCTGATCGCAGAAATGCGTAGACTGAGAAAAACCTGATTCTAAGAATCATGGACCTAAAAAAGTTCCGAATCGGCTGGTAGAGTTAGACAATTAACTTGCGGCACCACAAATCCGAGAGGGCTTCCATATGGCTGAATCACAGGACACCATGATTAACCCAGGTCTTGAGGCTTTACTCGAGAAAGTTGATTCAAAGTTCACTCTCGTCGGACTTGCCTCAATGCGAGCTAGGCAAATTAACTCATACTACAACCAGCTAGACGGAGGCATTGGTTCAATCGTTCCTCCACAAGTCACATCGACAGCCCGAAAGCCGCTTTCAATAGCGTTCGAAGAAATTGATGCAGACAAAATTAGTTATGAACGGTTTGACCCAGTAGAGCGGGCACGTAAAGCTGCGTCTAAGGCTGCAGCCGCGATCAAGGCAGAGAATGCTGCCCTGAAGGCTCTTGCTGAGTCAGCATCTGAATCAGACAAGTAACAGAATTAGGAAGACTCATGTTTGGCGGACGTCGAATCGTCTTAGGTGTTACAGGGGGAGTAGCCGCTTATAAGGCTGTTCTGCTCTGCCGTCTTCTCGTAGACGCTGATGCTCATGTAATCCCCGTGATGACTGAGTCAGCCCAAAGGTTCGTCGGTCGCGCAACTTTCGACGCGTTGGCGTCCGAAGCTGTGAAGACCTCTGTCTTCGATGACGTAGACCCTATTCCTCATACAACCATGGGACAGACAGCAGACTTAATCATAGTTGCACCGGCGACTGCGAGATCAATCGCCAGTTATGCCGCCGGCCTTTCAGACGACTTGTTGACCGCAACGCTAATAGCGACTCGGGCGCCGGTGATTATGTGTCCTGCTATGCACACAGAAATGTGGGAACACCCTTCTGTGCGCGAGAACTTAGAAGTGCTATCGAGTCGGGGAGTGCACATAATTTCGCCCGAAGAAGGAAGACTAGCAGGTGGCGATGTCGGCTCAGGACGGCTTGCCTCACCAGAGAGTATTTTCGAAGCAGCAAAAAAATTACTTTGTGAAGGAGACCTGAGCGGCCGCAGTGTTGTAGTCACTGCAGGAGGAACACGCGAAGCGATCGACCCAGTGCGGTTTATCGGAAATAGATCATCTGGCAAACAAGGCTATGCCGTCGCTGAAGCAGCTCAAAAACGCGGAGCAGAAGTAACTCTGATCACAACCATTGACGCACCGACCATTTTTGGAACCAAAGTAATTAAAGTTGAGTCCGCTGCGGAAATGGATGCAGCTGTAAGAAAAAACAGTGAAGCCGACATAATAATTATGGCTGCAGCTGTAGCAGATTTTCGGCCGTCAGAAAGTGCAAACAAGAAACTCAAAAAAGATGCTGGCGCCCCGACAATCATTTTAGAAGAAACCAGCGATATTCTAGCCGGCCTTGGAGCTTCAAAAAAGAAGGGCCAAGTCCTAGTGGGCTTTGCGGCTGAGACTGATGACCTGATAAAAAACGCAAACAAAAAACTAGTAGAAAAAAATATTGACGCAATAGTGGCAAATGATGTCTCGGCTGAGGGTGTTGGGTTTACTCACGAAACGAATGCTGTAACTATTTTGACGTCCGATGGAAAGTCTCGGTCTATCTCTTTGCGCTCCAAAAGAGAAATTGCAGAAGAAGTCATAAATACCGTGGTTGATCTAGTTAAGCGCTAGTTTCTAAATAGGAGCTAAAGTCGAGTGGCACGGTTGCTTAGATGAAAGCTAACTTCGGTATCGTTCCTATCTGTCATATCCCTCGATCCATATCAGGAGTCTCACCGTGAGCCGATCAACTTTCACTTCTGAGTCAGTTACTGAAGGCCATCCCGACAAGATGGCAGATCAAATTTCTGATGCCATTCTCGATGCCATGCTGCAAGAGGATCCATATAGCCGTGTGGCATGCGAAACTCTTGTGACTACTGGAATAGTAGTTGTAGCAGGAGAAGTCACAACTAAAGGGTTCGTCGACATTCCCAAAGTAGTTCGTAACACAGTTCGAGGCATCGGCTACGACCGAGGAGACCTTGGGTTCGACGGTAAAACTTGCGGTGTTATGGTGACGCTAGATGAACAATCACCAGATATAGCTCAAGGAGTGAATGATTCTGAGGAAATGAGATCGGGTAAAGCTGATGGAGGAGATGACCTCGATCGCCAAGGAGCTGGCGATCAAGGAATGATGTTTGGGTACGCTTGCAAGGAAACAGATGTACTCATGCCTCTGCCAATTCATGTAGCTCACCGAATGGCAGAACAATTAACCGAAGCGCGTAAATCGGGACAAGTTCCCTATCTCCGACCTGATGGTAAAACACAGGTCAGTTTTGAGTATGAGAATGGACGGCCTGTTCGTTTAAAGACAGTGCTAGTGTCAACGCAACACAATCCCGGGATTGACCGTGACGGAACTATCCGCCCCGACTTGATAGAGCATGTTATTCGCCCTGCTGTTCCAGCTGAGTTCGCTGATGACGATTATGAAGTATTTGTAAACCCAACCGGCAATTTTGTAGTGGGCGGCCCGGTTGGCGATGCGGGGTTAACAGGCAGAAAAATTATTGTCGATACCTACGGAGGGTATGCGCGACATGGTGGTGGTGCTTTCTCGGGTAAAGACCCTTCTAAAGTTGACCGCTCAGCAGCCTATGCGACTCGATGGGTAGCGAAAAATTTAGTAGCAGCGGGCGCCGCTGATCGGTGCGAAGTCCAAGTTGCCTATGCCATAGGTGTTGCGAGACCAATTTCGGTTTTAGTCGAAACCTTTGGCACGGAGAATGTCGACACAAATCTTATTTCGGCAGCCGTAAGCGAAGTCTTTGATCTTCGACCAGCCGCAATACTGAGAGATTTAGATCTCCGCAGGCCGATATATCAGCAGACAGCAGCGTACGGGCATTTCGGGCGTGAGGCTTCTGACGGGCTCTTCACATGGGAGAGACTGGATCAGGTTGATAATATTCGTTCCGTACTAGGTCTCTAATCGATTTTGAATTAATCAGAACAACAAAGTGCCTTTAATCGTTCGAATTTTACCAGATGAACCAGCGATTGACAGAGAGTTCATATATCTGATTCCTGACCGCTTAATAGACTCTTTCGGCGGTCTGAGTGTTGAGCTCGGAACTATTGTTCGGATACCCCTCAAAGGTAGAAAAGTTCGAGGATGGGTAACTGGTATTGGCGTTGAACCGCCCCCTGGAGTTGAACTTCAATCAGTCACGAAAATCAGTGGCATTGGGCCACCCAGCTCAGTTCTAGCATTAGCAGAATGGGCGAGCGTTAGATGGGTTGGCACGAGACCGAAATTCCTACGGACTGCTACTGCTGACCGAATAGTGTCATTTGTTCCTTCGGTGACCGGGAACCGCCCGCACATAGCAGCGTTAGATTCGCTGTCGGTGGAAGCTTTTAGTCGCAAAAAAGCCGTAGTTCGAATGGGCCCCAACAGCGACGATTGGCCTTTGATATCTGCCGCTGCCTCGTTCGGAAGCGCTTTAATCTTGACACCGACAGTCGCTCACGCAAAAAGAGTGCTTCTTAAACTCAAAAGAGCCGGGTTTGACGCGGCACTAGCTCAACGCGACTGGGAAAAGTCTGCGGCGGGAAATGTAACCGTTGGCTCCCGCGCCGCTGCATGGGCCCCAATGCCTAAAGTAGATTCTGTGCTCGTTTTAGATGAGCACGATGAGTCCTACCAAGAAGAAGCCGCTCCAACATGGAATGCTCGTGACGTAGCGATCGAACGGGCAAGAAGAGACGGTTCTCCTTGGGTAGTTGCTTCCTCCTGCCCTTCTTTAGAAATGCTTACGTCAGGAGCACCACTCCTGACTATGACCCGTCAAGCTGAACGTGCTAGTTGGCCAACAATAGAGATTGCTGACCGGCGCGTGGAGGCACCCTCCGCTGGCGAATGGTGTTCAGAGCCCCTTACGCGCGCTCTAAGACAAGGCAAAAGAGTAGTTTGTGTCGTTAACCGAAAAGGACGAGCGCGATTCGCCTATTGCGGACAATGCGGTGAGCTTGCCAGATCAGAACTAACCGGCCAAATAATGGGTTTAGATAAAGAACTCCTCATCGATGCGCTCAGTGGCGAAACTCGTCCTGCAGTATGTGCTGAATGCGGTTCGACTCGTTTTCGCAGAGTGAAACTCGGGGTAAAGGGCATAGCCGAAGAACTCGCTGTTGTGGCACGACGTGAAGTTGTTGAGGTGACCAGCGAAGATGGCCCGCTCCCAGAAAAATCGGATCTGTATGTCGGCACCGAGGCGGTTCTCCACCGATTGGAATCAACGGACATCGTCGCTTTCTTAGACTTTGACCAAGAACTTTTAGCACCCCGATATCGTGCCTCTGAAGAAGCCATGGCCTTATTAGTTAAAGCAGCACGGCTTGTTGGGCGACGAGAAAAAAATGGCCGCATCATCGTTCAGACTCGTGTTCCTGATCATCCAGTTTTAGATGCCGCTTACCATTCTGATCCGGGTCGGCTTGCACGAAGTGAGCTAGAAGCGCGACAAATGCTGCAACAGCCGCCAATTGCAAATTGGGCGATCGTGTCAGGAAGTTCCGCCGCAGAGTTTATGAGTCGCATAGGCGATGCTGAAGGGGTGGAGACATCGTCGACGGTTGAAGGTACATGGCGACTCCGTTCACAAGATAGACAAAAATTACTTAATTTGCTCAAAGATACTGAGAGGCCACCTGGTCGTTTGAGAATAGAGATTGATCCGTTGAGAGCCTAAAGGCTTTTGGGCGGTATCATTAATCAAGTATGTCTTTCGAAATAAGAGTCCTCGGTGACCCGGTGCTTCGTCAAACTGCGGCCGTAATCGAAGAAATTGATGGCCGAATAGCTCAGATGGTTACTGACCTCGTGCCTGCGATGTACCAAGCAGAAGGTATTGGATTAGCGGCGCCACAAGTAGGAATCCAAAAGAGGCTGTTTGTATACGACATCGGAGAGGGCCCCGAAGTCTTAATCAATCCAGAAATTTTAGAATCGCATGGCGAATGGGTATTTGAAGAAGGCTGTTTGTCTGTCCCAGGAATGTCGTTCGAAATAGTCCGACCGAAAGAGATTCACATAATCGGTCGAAACTTAGACGGAAGCGAAGTTTCTATTGAAGCTGATGAGTTGTTATCTCGTTTATTCCAACATGAGCTTGACCATTTAGACGGTGTTCTGCTCCTGGACCATCTCGACAAGCCTGCAAGAAAAGCCGCGCTTCGGCGATGGCGCGAGATGCGTAGCCCTATTTCTGATGGTGGAGACTTGCGTGAGCCGACATCATTGCTTCCATGAGTGGACTTCTTCCCAACCCACCAGTGCACCCTAAACGGATCGTATTTTTTGGAACACCGGAAGATGCTGTGCCCGTGTTGAGAGAACTCAACATTGCTGGCATTGATATTCCGTTGGTAGTGACTAGGCCCGAACGTCGTAGAGGGCGTCGGGAGTTGCCGTCGGTGAGCGCTGTTGCCAAAGCAGCGGCAGACTTAGAGCTAGAGATTTCAACTGAGATTGGAGACGCGCTCCAAGTAGGTGCCGACTGCGGCGTAGTTGTTGCATATGGAAAGCTCATCCCCAAAGCTGTTCTAGAGCAATTGCCAATGGTCAATTTACACTTTTCAATTTTGCCTCGGTGGCGTGGAGCTGCACCAGTGGAGAGAGCCATCATCGCCGGCGACCTTCAAACTGGAATTTGCGTGATGGGCTTAGAAGAAGGGCTTGATACCGGACCAATTTACCGAATGAGTGAAACGCTTATAGGAGAAAAAGAGACGGCAGCATCATTGAGGAAACGACTCAGCGTATTGGGAAGCAAAGAATTGATAGCAGCTTTTAAGCTTGGCTTGACCAATCCAGCACCACAATCCGGTCAAATCAATTACGCGGAGAAAATACGGAGAGTGGACTTAGAGCTGAAGTGGACTGCCTCAGCAGAGGATCTGAACCGTGTCATTAGAGTGGGTGGAGCATGGACGACGTTTCGTGGTCGTGTCCTAAAAATCCATGAGGCTGAAGTGGAGGCCGTGAGCGATCTCCAACAAGGCAGGGTGCGGCGGGATTCAGTCGGAACCGCTAGTTATAATCTGAAATGTTTAGTAGTTCAACCTGAAGGCAAAAGCCCGGTAACAGCCAAAGACTGGCTAAATGGGGCCAGATTGACTGATGAAGAAACGTTTGGCGTATGAGTGACGTACCGTCGAGCCGCCAAGTTGCCTTAGCCGCTTTATGTGAGGTTGAGGAAGGCAGACAAGCGAATTCTGCGCTGGCAGATGCGCTCAATAGGGTTGATGAGGAATTAAGTTCTCGGGACAAAAATTTTGTAACCGAACTGGTTCAAGGAACAACTCGTATGAGGCGCGCTTTAGACCACGTATGGGCACCGTTTGTTAAACGTGAACTTGATACTGATGTGAAAGTGGCGGTGCGCCTGGGGGTATATCAACTCGTTTTTCTTGGGACACCTCCTCATGCGGCATTAAACGCAACAGTAGATATTGTGCCCCGACGTGCAAGAGGCCTAGTTAACGCTGTTCTAAGACGTATTTCAGAAACCCAACCGAAGTTCCCTACAGATGCACTAAAAAATAGCTATCCAGATTGGATTTGGGACTGGGCAAAAAAAGAATGGGGATTAGACGGTCAAGAAGCTCTTATAGCCATGAACAGCCCTGAGCGTCCCGAGAAAAGACCAGATGGGTATATACAGGGTAATGCATCGAGATGGGTCTGTTCGGAGGTAGATGCTGCTTCTCCCGATGGTGGACTGCTTATAGATGTCTGTGCAGCTCCAGGCGGGAAAACGACCGGCCTCGGCCATCAATGGGAAACAGTTGTGGGAGCAGACCATTCATCCGCTAGGGCTAGCGTTCTAGCAGAACTACAGGACCGATTGAATCCTCCTAGGCGAGCCGTGCAGGCAGATGCTGGGTTCCCACCGTTTCGATTTCAGTGCGCTAATGGTGTTCTAGTTGATGCACCATGCACCGGGCTTGGCGCTCTGGGAAGGAGAAGCGATGCCCGTTGGCATATCGAGAAAGCAGCGATAGAACGCCTCGCCGAGCAACAGCTAAGAATACTCAACGCGTCGTGTCAGCTTCTCAAACCCGGTGGAATTCTGACATACAGTGTTTGCACATTCACCAAAAAAGAAACCATCGGTGTAGCTGAAGCGTTCGCATCGCAGAACACAAGCATGAAACCAGTGAAGTTAGACGGTCAGCGATGGCGCCATCTGGGAACAGGCGGAATTATCTTGCCACAAGACTACGGCACAGACGGAATGGCGGTATTTCAGTGGAGACTGGACTAAGACTTTCGCTAACGGGCCGCCGGTTCTGCTAGCTATTCGTTAAGACCGGCAGCAGAATTATCACCTTAAGTGCCACGAGCAAGCCATTCGGGAGAAACGTTTACCCCGACTACGCAGGCAGCCTAGGCCATTACTCTGCTTTCGGATGTGACAACGTTTATGGGGCTTGTGGAAAGCTTTTGTATTCGGCCAGAGCTTCAGATGTAAATAAACACAAAATGATTAACTACTTCACGGTAATAGTCTTCTGAAAGATCGCACACTAGTGAGCGCTCTTGAGCGATTCCGACCTATTGTCTGATGATGCGAATCGGCTTAATATCTGACACCCACATTCCAGAGGCTATGCCTGAACTGTGGCCGCACGTGTATGCAGCTTTCGAGGGCTGCGAAGCAATTCTGCATGCCGGAGATATTTACGACACAGACGTCATTGACCGTTTGATGATGGTTGCGCCGACTTGGGGAGCACGTGGCAATGGGGATGATGGTTCTTCTGGTCGAGACGTTCAACCGGACCATGCATCTCTCGCCCCATCGTGGGTCAAGGATTTCGGTGGACTGAGGGTCGGATTAACTCACCACATGCCAATTCCGGAGCTCAAAAGCTATGGCGTCCAAGATGCAATAAATCGTCATTTCGATGGAGTTGAACTCGATGTTGTGGTCTACGGAGATACTCATGTTGAGCACATTACGACAATCGGTGGCGTGCTTTGCGTGAACCCAGGGTCGCCCACATTTCCACATAATCTACAGGTCCAATATGGAACAATTGGTTTTCTCGAGATCAATAACGGTTCTGCAGAGGCAAGCATCTGGAGACTAAACGAAACAGGGATAGAATCTTTCGATTGGGATACCTGGGGACGGCCATGGTGAAGAATCACGGCATCGATCTAGCGCATTTAAAGCAACTAAGAGGAGAGGCTAACAATGACAAATAAAAGCGAATGGTTGAATGCGACCATAGAAACAGCAATTGACCCCGAAGAGATAATTGTTGATCCGCATCACCATTTATGGGACTTCTCAACAGGCACTTATTTGGTGCCAGAACTGCACGAGGATACAGGCGCGGGGCACAACGTAGTCCAGACAGTATTCGTTGAATGTGGGTCGGCTTACTTCGAAGATGGCCCTGACGAAATGAAACCAGTCGGTGAAACAGAATTTGTACTGCGTCAAGCACTGGAGTCAGAAGCGCGAGGCGGCGCTGTTATCAGTGGAATTGTAAGTTTCGCAGACATGACACTCGGAGACAAGGTCGAGGACGTGCTAGAAGCGCACGACGGGGCCGGCGGTGGACGGTTTCGCGGTATCAGACATGCAGCCGCTTGGGACGCGAGTCCGGCTATACGCGAATCGCACACTAAACCACCCGAAGGATTACTCGGGCATGACAACTTTCGCGCAGGGTTTAAGAAATTAGGAGAGATGGGGTTCAGCTTCGACGCGTGGATGTTCCACCCGCAATTAGCGGACCTTGTAGACCTTGTAGCTGAATTGCCGGGGACTCCAGTGGTACTAGACCACCTAGGAGGCCCTTTGGGGATTGGTCCATACGCAGGAGACCGCGATGAAGTCCGAAAGGTATTGCGACCGGCACTGGAAACGTTGGCGCGCCACGAGCAGGTCGTGGTTAAGGTAGGTGGAATAGGAATGAGTATCTATGGGGTTGGGTTAAATCGTTTGCCTGAAGCTCCGACGTCCGAATACGTTGCGAGTCTCTGGAGCGAAGATATAAGACACTGCGTAGAAACCTTCGGGCCTGAAAGATGCATGTTCGAAAGTAACTTTCCTGTCGATAAACAAGGGTGTTCCTACACGGTTTTGTTCAATGCGTTTCAACGTATTGCAGATGAAGCTGGGTGGAGCATTTCTGAGCGAGCTGAACTGTTCTCTGGAACAGCCCGTCGTTTCTACCGGCTAGAAGCCTGACCTGGTGTCTGCGCCGTCGCTGTCTAGCCCACGACTGGTTTTGCGGCAGTGGCGTTCGACAGATTTCGAACCTTTCGCGTCGATGAATGCTGACCCGTCTGTGATGCAATTTTTTCCTTCGATGCTCAATACCGCCCAAAGTGACTTATTCGCAGAGACCGCGCAAATTGGTCTTGAGCAAAAAAAATACGGGTTATGGGCCGTGCAGCTAAAAAACACGAACGGTTTTCGAGACGGAACATTTATAGGTTTCGTTGGCCTCTCTGAGCCGATTTGGAACGCACCTTTCACTCCATGTATCGAAATTGGATGGAGGCTCGCCCGAACACATTGGGGCTTTGGATACGCAACTGAAGCTGCGACTGAAGTTCTTGCTTACAGTTTTGGGCTACTCGGACTAGTTGAAATAGTCTCATTTACGTCACTGTTGAACCTAAGATCGCTAGCAGTAATGGAGCGGCTAGGCATGTTTCGTGAGACCAGCGAAGATTTTGAGCACCCGCGAATTGAGCCCGGAGACGCGTTGGGTCCTCACGCCCTCTATCGTATTTCATCTGAAGAATGGGCCGCTCGAAGCCGCAGCTAACTGGGCGGCTTAAGACAGGCCAATCGGTGAGAGTTCCAGCTTTTCCCATTGAGCTTGATCATGCCCAAAAAGAAGTCGACAGCCTTGGGTGTCTTGCAATGCTTTAAGGTGCCGCATAGACGATAATTGCATTTCGTGATCGAACCCAAATGGCGGTAACAGCATTTTTTCGAGTACCTCCTGCCAATAAACACAGTCACCGGTAAGAACTACAGGGCCGCTCTCTAAATTCACTCTTAGCGACTGATGTCCTGCTGTGTGACCGGGCGTGGGTATACAAAGAACTGACCCATCCGAAAATACATCGTGTTGCCCTTCGACCTGCAACACATCATGGCCTAGGTCGAAGTCCGCAGGATTATATACTTCGTATTCGATAAGTTTAGGGCGATGAGCTGACTCCCATTCTGAACGTTGAACAATTATTTGTGCGTTAGGTATAAGCGCAGTTCCTCCGCAATGATCAAAATGGAGGTGGCTGAATACAATCTTGTCAACTGACGATGAGTCAATCTGAATGTTTTCTAATCGAGATGAGACACTGTCTTCAGAACCAAACGTTGATTCAAACTGTCTGGCCATCAACGGATACCGTGCCGCCACGCCGTTAACCAAATCTTGGTGCAGCCCCGTATCGAAAAGAAGAGTTTGCCCACTCGGGTGTATCACTAACCAGCTGGGGATCGGAAGATTAACGTTGCCGCTTAGACCAGCAACTACAGAGGAAGCGGAAGTGGAAAGCCATCCGCATTCGAGAGGAACAAGACGGAGCTTCGACATAGTCTCGACGGTAGTTGCTATTTGTTTAGAATGTCTAACGGTTAGTTAATCTCTGACAATCCAGAGCTAGTACCTCGGGATGTGCAACAGGGACGAAGGTCGCTAGTCGAGCCAACTGGCGAGAACTAATATTCGTTTCACTAATTCCTGATGCTGTCTCTGTCACACGAAATTTTTAAAGCTCAAAGTGACCTACTCCTATAGATCGCTTCTGTTTCGTAGATGGTTCGGGAACTCAGCGTCTCGTCTCTCGCTGCTTGCCACGAATGCTTCACCCATATCATCCATGTCAAACATGGCTGCATTCCATGTGGCTATGTACTCGAGGCCGTCAGCTACCGAATGATCACGGCTAAAGTTCATGCTTTGCTTCGTCCCCCAAATTGCCATCGGGCTTTTGCTTGCAATCTCTTTAGCTATCTCGTTGACAGCAATAAGAAGCTCCTCATGGGTTTCAAACACTTCGTTAACGAAACCGCGTTCTTTGCCTTCAGTAGCGTGCATCTTGCGGCCGGTGTAGGCGAGTTCTCTGACGACACCTTCAGGAACTAATTTTGGCATTCTTTGGAGAGTGCCTACATCGGCAGTCATTCCAATATTAATTTCTGCAATACAAAAATAAGCATCACTGGTAGCGTAACGAAGATCAGCTGCTGAGATCATGTCGATGGCGCCGCCTACACATGCTCCCTGGATAGCAACGAGCACAGGCAGTCTGCTTTCTTCCATACAGCTAAAACTCCGCTGTAATCGTAAAGCTGTTGATCTGAAGCTGGCACGCGTCCGGCTCGGGAACTTTGAAGATCCTATGTTGATGGCACTATCGTCGCCGAAGACCGAAAGGTCCATACCTGAGCAAAAATGGCGACCTTCTGCTGAGATCACTATGACTCGAGCATCTCCTTGATCTGAGAGGTCATTAATGATTTCCGGTAATTCCTTCCAAAATTCTGGAATCATCGAGTTCACTTTTTCAGGCCGAATCATTCGAACCTGTGCGATCATGTCGGTGACTTCTACATCAAAACATTTATAATTCACGCTCCCACACTACGTTCCCTCGAATTATTAAGCTAACGCTTTGGGGATTTTATCTTCCCTTTTATCTACGCAGAGAGTGCTACACCCATGCAAAGAGCTACCAATGATGCTCCGAGGGCAATAACGGCACCGGCTGCGGCAACTGCGGGTTTACTAGTATTTTGGTGTATTACTGCTGCGGCTCCTGCAAGGAGAACGAAAAGCATTTTTATTCCCAGGAGAACCTGCCATCCCATTGTCGTCGCTGAAGAGTCGATAGCCGCCAGATTCCATATTCCTGTAAAAACTGCTAAGCCAAAGAATGGCCAAGCTATCCGTGCGAACCCTCGAGAGACAGCAGAGAGAGCCTCTGGGTTAGTTTTTTTCACCATCGGAACAATAGCGCCCATAACGATCTGACCACCGAGCCAAACTGAGACGGATAAAACATGAAGAATAATCCAGAGATCTTCGACGTCGATTCTTGCGTTACGCATTTTTGGCTCCAACGCTTCTAAGGCTGCCGCTTTGGCTGTCAAGCCATCTGGGGCAGAGCCAGTATTCTATTGTTCTGATTAGTGGTTAAGTAGATCAGCCATATTGTTCTCAAAAAATTTATCGAGAACCTCTTCACTCATGCCGTGTAGAGATGATTCGAATCGGCCGAGAGGGTTTCGTCCACCCTCTATGTGAGGGTAGTCCGATGAAAAAAGATAGAGGTCGGCATTTGATTCTCTGATCATCGCCCCGACGTCTTCAAAGGGGTATGGGGTGAACGCCATTTGTCGTCTTATCTGCTCCGAAGGTGGCTCATTTAGAGAAGCCAGATCAGGTTCAGACTTCTTCCATATTTCGGCAATCAGATCCAACCGCCGAAGAAGTGCTGGAACCCAACCGGCCCCTAATTCTATTACCCCGCCGCGAAGGGTTGGGTGACGTTGCAATACTCCATCTAAGACGAGACTGCCCACGAAAGTTTCCGCCGCTTGATGGAGAGCAATCATGTCTTTGCCCCGAACATTTTCTCCACCGCCTAGCCAATCTGTTGGTTCTGGCCGGCCAGTGTTCATCCAATCAGGTTCTATCTGTAAAGGGTCGCCACCGACGTGGAGAACAAAAGGTACTTTAGCTGTGGCCATCAGAGCCCAAACAGGGTCCAAGTCAGTGTGGCCCGGAGAACGCCCACCTGCAGGACGATGAGGGACCCACATAGCCCCTAAACCCATCTCCAAAGCAGCCTCCATTTCTACAATTGCTTTATCTGGATCATCGAGTGGCAAAAGCGCAACTCCTATAAGCCGTTCATCGTCTGCGCAGAATTCAGCCATAGCTCGGTTGTGGGCTCGTGTGGCACCATAACGGAGTTCGGCATCTGCATTCAGATCAAAGGCGATCCCTGCACTAAAAGTCGAGAAAACAAATTGCTGATTAAACCCGAGCATGTTTAGAGCTGTTGTTCGCTCTTGTTTATTAAACGCTCCTAATGCAAAGTATCCCTTAGGTCCGGATAGCAACTCGTCGCCGAGCGCTACTAGCTCAGCTACGGTTTCTGGGGAGTGGCCTCCCGATAGCGCTGCTTCGCGCCATGATTCACTACTCCGACCACCGCCATCAAAATTAATTTCAGGCAAGCGCTTCTTAAGTTCAGCGTCTGCGTGCGCCGTCAAAAAATCCGGTAATTCCATCAAGTGGCTATCGGCGTCTAAGTAACGTCTCTGTTTCGCAAGGGCCATGGGAAAATACTAGCAAGTATCTATTGACCCAGATGAGATTGATACATCTAAAAAATGCGGTTTGAGTAAACGTCAGGCACTGCCATTGCTGATGGTTACTGCCACTTAGCGCTCATGTTTACTGATGCGAATATCTACAACTTTTCCCAACAGTGTTTGTAAGTGTCCAGCCTTCGGGGTCCTTCAGACCAACAACGATCACTCGTTTACTCCTATTGTCGAGCTCTCATCGACTCTCTGGTCTTTCATGGGATTTGATCAGTTCCTCACAACAGAACTAAGTGTGGTGTCTGTATCTGTGGAACTGGCACTGTCTGCTAGCAAAAACTATGCACTGGGGGAGGGCAGCGGTCCTAGCGGATACGTCTGAAAGTTCACTATTCGCTATCTGCTCTTCTGTCTAGCGCATCTAACTACGCCCAGACCTAGCTGTAGCGCTTGCGGAGTTCACGTTTGAGCACCTTGCCGGTTGCGTTATGAGGAATTTCGTTAACAAAAAGCGCTGATCGAGGAACTTTGAAACGAGCTAAATTCTGACGACAGTGGTTGATGATCTCCTCAGCGGCTAATTTCTCGCCTTCTCTGAGGACCACCAACGCTCGACCCACTTCACCCCATTTTTCATCAGGAACGCCAATTATAGCGACCTCGCCTATCTGTGGAATTTGGTAAATGACGCTTTCCACTTCTGCCGGGTAGACGTTTTCGCCACCCGAAATATACATGTCTTTCCAGCGGTCCACGACGTAGTAGTAGCCCTCCTCATCACGTTTGACGGCGTCACCTGTTTTGAGCCAGTCATCTTCAAAAGAATCTGCTGTAGCCTCAGGCTTATTCCAGTACCCAGGAGTGACATTTGGGCCTTTACACCAAAGCTCCCCGGTCTCGCCCACGTCAGCTTCACGCCCATCCTCTGTGACGATCCGAACCGCAGTGTGCATCGCTGGTATTCCGGCTGAACCTATTTTCTCTTCACATTTATCTGCGGGAAGAGCCAAGATGAGTGGGCTCGTCTCAGTCATGCCGAACGCCTGCTGCAGGGGTAAACCTTTCTCGGCCCAGGTTTTGATAAGAGAAACAGGAGTAGGAGAACCGGCAACGGAAGATCCGACAATCGTAGGAAAAACAGCATTTTCAAACTCGGGAATTTGGCTCATGAGAAGCCAGTTGGTAGGAACACCAATCAAATGAGTGATAGCAATTTTTGGATCGCTCATTAGCGCCAGCACTTGAGATGGATCAAATGTTTTCATTACAATATTCGTGCCGCCGAAATGAAACGCCGGATTAGCGTACGCGTTCAGACCACCGGTATGGAAAAGAGGTAAGAAAACTAGATTCACCATGGATGCGTTTAGCGAATAAAATTCGACGCAATTGATTGTGTTCCAAAAAATCATTCCCTGAGTGATAATCGCCCCTTTAGGCAAACCAGTGGTTCCTGAGGTGTACATGATGCTGACCGGGTCATCGTGTGTACACGCTACTGACGATTGCATCGGCTGATGTAACGCAAGGAGCTCCTCATATTGAACTGCCCCTCCAACAGATAATCCCCAAGTCACTCGGTGAGAAATTTGGCAAATTTCAGCGAGTTCGATACTCGTTTCGAGATGGGCCTCATCATGAATGATTACTGATGGACCTGCATCGCTAACTATGTATCTGAGCTCTGGGATTGTTAGACGCCAGTTAAGTGGCACAAATATGGCACCGAGTTTCCAGCAAGCAAACTGGACTTCAAGGGTGTTGCTATCGTTCTCTGCGAGAACTGTGACTCTGTCACCTCGGTTAATTCCGAACTCGGATCGTAATGCAGTGGCTAGTCTGCTGGTTCGGTCATTCATCTGTCGGTAAGTAAATTTGCGCCCTGACGATATGTCGCTAACAGCCAACTTGTTGCTGCGAGTCAGCGCATGGTGGGCGAGCCAGTCATAAGAAGGGGTGCTCATGAGCAAAAGCTAGCTAATCCAAGTCGTCGAGGTAGCAGCTTTGCCACTTTCGGTACTCATATTGTTGCTTTTCATCTAACAGTTAGTTTTTGTCGCGGTTGCATATGCCAAGGGCTCTTAGGAGCTTCATCAATATTGGCAACCCTTAAGAAGATTTGATGAACCCAGACGATGCTTCAGCGGAGAGTGTGATTGGCGCATGGGTAACAAATTTTATCGCATCGACACGCTCGTCTAAGCGTTACACACTCAACGCCAGAGCAGATACTTTAGGAATCAGAAGCCAAACCGAAGTACTTGACAGTAAACCGCTGACGTTATTGAGTTCTATTGAAGGTCCTATAGTGAGGAGCAAAGGCCTCATGCTGTGGAGCTAGTAACGGCTAGCATCTTAGAGATGAGCGGTGAAACAAAAAATGTGGATTCAACGAATGAGATTCAGTTGTTCGCCAAAGTCTTGACGGCCAGCGATGGAGTTGTCGCCGGCACGCGAGAAGATTTAAGTAGTGTCGCCCTTGCCGAGACTCTGAAAGCATCTGGATTTGTGGTCACTCAGCAAAGAGTCGTGTCTGACGGCGTAGAAAGCGTCGCATTAGCGTTGCAAGAGATGACTGAAAACTTTGCAGGCCTAGTAGTTACGACCGGTGGAACCGGATTTACTTTACGTGACTTGACGCCTGAGGGAACTCGTAAAGTGATCGAGAGAGAAGCTCCAGGTCTAGCTGAAGCGATGCGACTAGTGAACCCGCTCGGTCGTCTTTCGCGAGGAGTTGCAGGAATTCGAGGCAACTCTATAATTCTTAATACTCCTGGGTCGACTAAGGGGTGTGTCGAGTGTCTGAATGCTGTGATAGATGTTGTTCCCCATGCACTTCGTCTTCTTAATGGTGAGAGGTTGCATTGACCAAACCAAGACCTAAATTGTTGTCCGATACGGCTCTGATGGAGCGAGCGTTACTAAATGCTGACGCAGTAAGGGGATCTACGGCTCCTAACCCTTGGGTTGGAGCAGTATTGCAGACTTTGGACGGCGAAATTTTTGACGGTGGGACCCAGCCAGCAGGTGAAGATCACGCAGAGCGGGTGGCAATGAAAATGGCTGCTGTGAAGGCGAAGGGAGCAACGGTAGCCACAACACTTGAGCCCTGTTGCCATCAAGGCAGAACGGCTCCGTGCACGGAAGCTCTCATAGAGGCGCAAGTAGCTAGGGTCATAGTCGGACTTACAGACCCAGACGAGAATGTGAACGGACAGGGCATAGCTGATCTTCGAAAAGCAGGAATCGAAGTCATTGAAGGGGTCCTCAAAGAGAAGGTAGCTGAGCAGCTTGCGCCTTACCTCCACCACCGGAGAACTGGAAAACCGTGGGTGGTTTTGAAAATGGCTTTGACGTTAGATGGACGAATTTCGGCGGCAGATGGGAGTTCTCAATGGATAACAGGAGAGGCAGCTCGGACCGATGCCCACCTGCTAAGAGCTCGTTGCGATGGTATTTTAGTGGGTGCGCAAACAGTGAGGGCTGATAATCCTTCGCTTACTGTTCGTCACGTAACTGGGAAAGATCCAATTCGTATAGTACTAGGGGTAGCGCCTCCGGATGCAGCGGTACACCCATGTTGGGAAGTTGATGGAGATTTTGAAAAAGTCCTTCATTCGCTAGGCGAACGAGGAATTGTAGATTTGTTAGTGGAAGGCGGTGCTAATGTGGCATCGAATGTTCACCGTGCAGGCCTGGTCAATGAATACGTTTTTTATGTCGCCCCGGCTCTAATGGGCGGCGATGATGGCCGGCCGTTGTTCGCCGGCGCTGGTGCTCCAACGATTGGTGATCTGCGGCGCGGTAGAATAACGAGTGCGCGGATGGTAGGAGAAGATCTTCGAATTGATCTTCGAATGGCTACAGAAAATACTTCCACGGAGGGAATCTGATGTTTACAGGTTTGATCGAAGAGCTTGGCTCATTTCGTTATCGAGAAGGTGAGAGGTTTCGATTCGAAGCCGAACTTGTTTTAGAAGAAACCAAAATAGATGACTCGATTTCTGTCAACGGCTGCTGTTTGACAGTGGTCGATATCGGAGACGACTGGTGGGAAGCAGATGCTGTTGAAGAAACAGTTTCGAGGACGTCTTTAGGAGATCTTGTACCAGGAGATTCAATAAACCTTGAAAGAGCCGTCAGATCGATTGACCGACTCGGGGGGCACATGGTTCAAGGACACGTAGACGGAGTCGGCACAATCATTTCGCCAGGGCCTGACTTGAGAGTCCAGATGCCAAAAGAAATGGCACGGTATCTAGTAGAGAAAGGTTCCATCACCGTTGACGGTGTGAGTCTTACATGTTTCGATGTTCGAGCGGATTCGTTTGCGATTGCCTTAATTCCCCATACTATGAATGTGACATCACTCGGTAGCCGCAATATTGGAGATCGAGTTAATCTTGAGGTGGACGTAATCGCAAAATATGTGGAACGCTTGCTGATACCCCATAATGGTGAAGCTAAATAATTTTTTCCTGCCCTGGAAGGCCCAAGATAATGAGAAGCTTTGAATCCGGTGATCCAGAATCGCCATTAGCGGCGATAGAAGACGCTATTTCCGCTATAGGGCGCGGTGAAATTGTCGTTGTTGTAGATGACGAAGATCGTGAGAACGAAGGCGATCTCATAATGGCAGCTGAGTATGCGACTCCAGAAACGATCGCATTTTTTGTTCGATACACATCGGGAGTCTTATGCGCTCCTCTGATCGGTGAGCGGTTAGACGAATTAGCTTTACCTCTAATGGTGAGTGTAAATACCGAGCCAATGCGAACTGCTTACACAATCACAGTAGATGCGGCCGAGGGAACGACCACAGGCATTTCAGCTGCTGATAGGGCTAAGACTCTCAACTTATTAGCTTCGAAAACAAGTGAACCCCATGAGTTTGTTCGACCCGGTCATGTACTCCCGTTGAGGTACCGGCCAGGCGGCGTTCTGAAACGCGCTGGCCACACTGAGGCAGCCGTAGATTTAGCACGGCTAGCCGGTTGCGAGCCGGCAGGAGTGCTTGCAGAAGTTGTAAACGATGACGGGACTATGTCGCGTATGCCGGAGTTGGTTGAGTTCTGTCGCGAGCACGATTTGTTGCTCATCTCGATAGCGGATTTGATTCGCTACCGGCGATCCAATGAACGCCTCGTTGACCCTGTCGCAGAGGCCCGAATTCCGACTATATATGGCGACTTTACCGGGCATGTCTTCCGCGATTTCGATGGACAAGAGCACGTTGCGTTGGTGTACGGCCAAATAATGGGTAGCGAGCCAGTCATGGTTCGTGTTCATAGCGAATGCCTTACAGGAGATATTTTATCTTCGCTTCGATGTGATTGCGGAACACAGCTGCATACAGCTTTGGAGAGGATTGCCCAAGAAGGAGCTGGGGTTTTAGTTTATTTGCGTGGTCACGAGGGCCGTGGAATAGGTATAGGTCATAAGATTGCTGCTTACTCTTTACAAGATCAAGGTCATGACACCGTCGACGCGAATCTAGAGTTGGGTTTGCCTGTCGATGGGCGAGAATATGGGATTGGCGCTCAGATACTTGTGGAACTTGGCGTCACAAAAATGCGCTTAATAACTAACAACCCGAAGAAAATCGGTGGTTTAGCTGGCTATGGCCTCGAAATTGTTGAGAGGGTCCCCACTGTTGCATCTCCGAATCCAGAAAACTTAGCGTATCTTCGAACTAAACAATTGAGAATGGGTCACCTAATAGATGGTCTAGATGACCTGGTTGAAGATTGAACGTGCTGATTTTGTTGTCCAAATAGTCAAAGTCATCGCAATTTACTTTGGGTATCTGCTTCTTGGGACGCTACGGTCAAAGCCATGTTGAAACTTGTACTCCCGAAGGGCTCTCTCGAAAAGGCCACTCTGCAATTGTTTAGCGAGGCCGACTTGACTGTTAGCAGAAGCTCTGAAGTTGACTATCGAGCAACAATCAATGATCCACGCGTCGATGACGTTCGGATTCTGCGTCCACAAGAAATTCCAGGCTATGTAGCTGAAGGGCTATTTGATGTTGGGATTGCTGGTCGCGATTGGATCGAGGAGACAAGCAGCGACGTAGTTTCTCTCGGCCAAATGAAGTATTCCAAAGCAACGGCGCGCCCGGTCCGAATAGTAGTAGCGGTGCCCGCTACTAGTAGCTACGAATCGATTTCTGATTTACCTGATGGAGTCAAGGTTTCAAGTGAATACCCAGAATTAACCCGCCGACATTTTCTAGCTGCAGGAGTTCAGGCTGATATCCGATTGAGCTACGGAGCGACTGAGGCGAAAGCGCCAGATATTGTTGACGCAGTTGTGGATTTGACTGAAACTGGAAGTGCGCTGAAGGCAGCAGGTCTAAAAATTATTGACGAGATATTGACTAGCTATACTGAACTATTCGCTAATCGAAAATCTTATGAAGACCCGATTAAACGAAAAGCAATGGAACAGATCAAAACGCTGCTAGACGGTGTGCTTGATGCTCGCGGCAGAGTCTTAATGAAACTTAACGTGGCGAGAGAAAATCTAGATGGAGTCATAGAAGTTTTACCATCTATGAAATCTCCGACCGTGAACGAATTATGGGGAGGCGGAGGGTTTGCAGTGGAAACTGTCGTAAACAAAGCAGATATCAACCTGCTTATTCCCGAACTTTTAGAATTAGGAGCTACGGACGTAATTGAGCTACCAATATCTAAAATCGTGCCATAAATTAAGAAAGCAGTAACTAATCTTCGTCAGCGTCTGACTGAAATTCTTTCTGAACTTCTACATAAGCGAGCCGAATCTGTTGAAGAGCCATTTTGATAGTGTCAGCGTCAGGAAGTTCAGATCCTAAGTTGTCGACGACTAACCCCATAGCATCTATAGGAAGCCGTGCCTCTTCAAGATTCGGTGGATCAACCCTGAGGTGCAGAGCCGCAAGCTCAAATAATCCGATCATGTGATTAGCGACGACCTGACTGGCCGGGACAGATAGCAGTTGTTCTTGGGCTTCTCTCATTCGCTGTTCCATAGCAGCGGCCATTTGAGGATCAACGTCGGCTCCGTAAGGATTATCCGCAGGTTCGCTGTCATCGATTTCTATGGGTTGAGATGACGGCGATTCCGCACCTGGGACTTTGTGTTCACCTGAAGGTGTCCAAAAACTACTCACACTTACCTCACTATTCATGTATGAAAACAATATAGAAGGTGGAGGCTCCCACCGTTACCTGATACCCTATTGGATCTACAACAGATACAAGCGGGGTCCGTCCTCCACCAAGCCGCTTTCTAGCGCGTCTTGGTAACTCCTAGCAAATATATCGGCTTTTCGGAGCTGATATAAGTGCGAAAGTTTGGGCGGATTACTTAATGTATCCGCCTTTCGTAATTCTGCGTCAGGTGCCACTTCGGACCAGGAGACTGTCCTTTGGTTAAGCGAGTAAGGTCATAGCACGCCCAGAAGAAGGCGAAGCTCGAATCAACGATGAGATTCGAGCAAGGGAAGTACGGCTTGTAGCCCCTGATGGGGAGCAAATTGGTATTAAACCATTGCCAGAAGCGCTCAATATCGCTCGAGATTTAGATCTTGACTTGGTAGAGGTTGCGGCCCAGGCCAATCCTCCGGTTTGTCGGATCATGGACTATGGAAAATTCAAATACGAGACTTCTCAACGAGCAAAAGAATCTCGAAAAAAATCAGGGAGTGTTTCCCTAAAAGAAATGAAATATAGACCAAAAATTGGCCAAGGAGATTTCGATACTAAAACGGCTGCGGTCGGGAAGTTCCTTTCAGAAGGCCACAAAGTAAAAATAACGATCATGTTTAGAGGGCGCGAGGTCTTCCATCCAGAGCTAGGCAGAGATATTTTAGAGCGAGTAGCAGGACTTATAGAAAATGTGGGAAAAGTAGACCAATTCCCGAAGTTAGATGGTCGAAATATGACCATGGTTTTGAGCCCAGATAAGCAGGCTCAGTTAAAGAACAAGAACAGCGACGCTGAAAGCGTTGACTAACCAAGCTAAAAAATAAGTCTCAGCAAGAGTCTTATCATTCGTATTTACTCATCCATCATCTTCGACAAGGAGATCCCATGCCCAAGATGAAAACTCATAGTGGCGCTAAGAAGCGTTTCAAGACTACTGGCACCGGCAAGCTCGTTAGACGTAAGCAGGGCCGGAATCATATTCTTGAGAAGAAGTCCTCGAAAAGAAAGCGTCAACTCGCTCTCGAGGGCGAAATTAGCAAAGCTGACCTTCCCCGCATCAATCAGA
>TARA_B110000438_G_scaffold161301_1_pt1 | contig 25785 bp, 24 predicted proteins | sample TARA_B110000438 | Tara Oceans TARA_B110000438 (sample SAMEA4398413) | marine metagenome | biome: Polar Biome; feature: [MES] marine water layer (ENVO:01000295) within the mesopelagic zone...; material: water (ENVO:00002006), including particulate matter (ENVO:01000060) such... | reverse complement strand
AAGATCTATGCGAATGAAGGTGTAGCACAAATGCTATTTTTTGAGTCTGATGAGGAGTGCATGAATTCTTATAAAGATCGTGGTGGAAAATACCAAGGTCAAACTGGAGTTACGCTTCCCAAGACCTAAGTGTCAAAATATCATTTCAATGGGTCGTTTAAGCCTTTTTTTATTAAGCCAAATATCATTATTTTTGTATTCTAGTTTGCCTGAGACTAACAATTGAAGGACTTTTTTGTATATTTTATGCTCTGTTTTTAATACTCTAGATGAAAGTGTAATTGCATCATCATCATCATTTATTGATACTTTAGCTTGCATAATGGATGGGCCGCCGTCGAGCTCTTCAGTGACGACGTGAACGCTACAGCCATGCCATTTTTCCTTATCATCAATCGCCCTCTGATGGGTGTTTAGACCAGGAAATTTTGGTAAAAGAGAAGGATGAATATTAACAATTAACCCTTCGTACTGATTAATGAAATATGGCGTCAAGATACGCATGAATCCGGCCAAAACAATATAATCAGGTTTGTATTTTTCAATCTCTTTCAAGAGTGCGCGATCATAACTTATTCTTTTAGAGAATTCTTTATGACTGATGCAGATAGTTGGAATAGCTTCTTTTTCAGCTTTAATTAAACCTTTAGCCGTGTCAATATTACTAATAACTGCAGAGATTGTTAATTTTAATTCATTATTTTTTACTGCATCTATTAAAGCTTTAAGATTTGATCCGCTACCAGATATTAGGATAACAGCTGTTTTATTTATTGTGTTGATCAAATGAAAGCAACTCCTCCAGGACCACTATTAATTTTACCAATTTCCCATACCCTCTCATTACACTGCTGCAATATATCAAGAGTTTTCTTTATATCATTTTGATCAACAATAATTGCCATACCAATACCACAATTAAATGTTCTTCTCATTTCTTCTGTAGAGATATTTCCAGATACTGCTAACCAGTCAAATATAGGACCCTCTTTCCAGCTATTTATATTAATCTCAGCATGAATTTCTGCAGCTAAAATACGAGGTATATTTTCAGTTAGTCCTCCACCAGTTATATGAGCCATGCCTTTTATGTTAACTTTTTCCATTAACTTTAGAATTGATTTGACATATATTTTGGTCGGCTTGAGTAGTAGTTCGTTAACAGGAACCCCGTCAATTTCTTTTGTTGTTGCTATATCAAGGACTTTTCTAATAAGTGAATAGCCATTTGAATGTGGTCCACTCGACGCCATGCCAATAATTGCATCTCCAGGCTTAATTGATGTGCCATCAATTAATTTATTTTTATCAACTACCCCTACACAAAAACCGGCTAAATCATAATCATTATTATTGTACATATCGGGCATTTCTGCAGTTTCACCCCCAATTAAGGCTGCACCAGCTTGCTTGCATCCAGATGCAATTCCAGCTATTACTTTAGTAGCAATATCAATATCTAATTTTCCACAGGCAAAATAGTCAAGGAAAAATAGAGGCTCAGCACCTTGAACAAGAACATCATTGACACACATTGCCACTAGGTCAATGCCAATATGTTCATGGCAATTAGTTTTGTGTGCGAGCATTAATTTAGTACCTACACCGTCTGTTCCTGAGACTAGGATGGGTTCGTTGTAATTTTTTGATTGAAGTGCGAATAAGCCACCAAATCCTCCGAGTCCAGCCATTACTTCAGCACGTTTAGTTTTTGCAACAAAAGGCTTAATCTTTTCGATGAGCTGGTTACCGGCATCAATATCAACTCCAGCATCACGATAAGTCATCGATTTGGTTTTATTTTTCATGTTTTTTGGTTTTCTTATTTAAAAAACTTTATTATTTGTAGATTGATTATTATTTTTTATAGTATCGCTTATGTGATTATATACTTAAAGTAAATAAGTCGATAAGGTTATATTTTCAATTTATATAAATAATTTTAAATTATGGTTTTAATTAAAAAATTACTCACAAAACTAATTATTATTTGTTTTTTTTATACTGCCAATGCTCAGTCCGTTGAAATAATAGGACTGTATGACGTTACAGTAGCCTATGATATGGTAAATTTTAGATCGAATAGAAATGCACATAAAAAAGCACTTGAGAAATTATTAATTAGAGTGATGATATCTAATGATGAGAGTATCTCAATGTTGATAGAGCAACATTTTCCTGATCCAAGTAGATTTATTCGTCAATTCAAACCTAACGATGATAACGATGTTGTTGTCTCGATGGATGGTGAAGCAATCCAAGAAATTCTTCTAGATGCTGGTAAAAATGTATGGGGTATTGATAGACCGATAACTATAATTCTTATGGCTATTGATAAGGGAATGGGCGAAAGAGAGGTAGTCATTGGTGATGATTTGATGGGTAATTTAAATCAATCAAAAAATACTAATAAAAATCAATTAATGAGACAAAAAATGCACTCAATAGCAGATTCTCGAGGTATCCCAATTATATTTCCAGTAAAAAATGATAAAAATCAATTTAACATAAGCTTTAGCGATATATGGGGTGGTTTTAGTGAGAATTTAATGAGCATCGCTCAAAGCTTTGATGCTTCAGTAGTACTTTCTGGTAAAGTTCGTAATGATGAGGGGGGTATTAATGATTGGACTTTATATTTTGATAAAGCCTCAACTTCATTTAGTGCGACTCCAGAAGATGCAATTAATTTTTTAGCAGATAGGTTAATGGATAGGTATTCATATTCAGATAGAGTTCCAGTCAGAGAAATTGATATTATTTTCGATAATGTCAATTCGATAAATAAGTTCGGTGAAATATTCCAAGCTCTAAGTAATTTGAGTATGATTGAATCCTTTACTCTTGTGGACATTCATGAGAGTTACGCTCAATATTCGATCAGCTACAATGGTTTTACAAGTGACTTGGTAGCAACAATAAATAATCTTGATTTATGGGAAGAAGCCGCAAGAGTTCCTAATAAATTACAAAATAACGAAAGTTATAATATAGAATATAAATTAAAACCTTAATATAAAATATAGATATATCATGCACTTAAAATGGATTCCCAATATTATATCTATAACCAGAATTATTTTAATAATACCTATATTGGTATTAATTTATCGCTCTCAATTTGATTGGGCCTTACTCCTATTTTTAGTCGCTGGTATATCAGATGCATTGGATGGATATCTAGCCAAGCATTTTGGTTGGCGAACTAGGGTGGGTGCTTTACTTGATCCTGTTGCTGATAAATTATTGATTGCAGGTACGTATATTATTTTAACTTGGCTTGGTCTAATCCCATTTTGGTTATCTTCAATTGTAATTTTAAGAGATTTAATTATTGCTGGCGGTGTATTATTTTATAGTTTTGTAATTGAGCCTTTTGTGGGTGAGCCTACCATTATTAGTAAAGTTAACACTTTTTTAGAATTACTATTTGTTCTGATGGTACTCAGCACATCTGCCTTTATGTGGCCAAATCAACTCGTAATTACCGTAATAGGTTCAGCGGTGTTCGTAACAGTAGTTATTAGTGGTATTGACTATATTATATCTTGGATTCGCAGAGTAAAAACACATGATATTCATGCATAGCTCTCTAAAAATATATTCAAGGATATAGTATGGGACAATTAGGGCTTCCAATTAAATTTGATGATTACGCTGTATTTGAGAGTTATTTTCCAGCGGATAATCATGATGTATTAACTTTTCTCACAGAGATGATTTCCAAAAAAAATTATTCACCGAGTTGCTGGCTTTGGGGTATTAATTCTAGTGGTAAGAGTCATTTATTACAGTCTGTGTGTGAGCGATTGCGAGATAATGCTATCTATCTTCCGATGGAGGAATTAATTGATGAAGACCCATCTTTATTGGAGGGTCTTACATCACGAAAATTTATATGTATTGATGATATTCATCTCTGTGCTAAGAAAAATCATTGGGAACTTGCATTATTCGATCTTTTTAATCGCTTGATAGAGCTTCAGTCCACTTTGTTAGTTTCTTCATTATATTCGCCCAAAATAAATGACTTTTTTTTATCGGATCTCACCAGTAGATTTTCTCAATATTCTGTATATAAGTTGAAATCAATGAATGATGAAGATTGTAAGTCCGCTCTTCAGTTGAGAGCAATTCAGAGGGGCTTAGATTTACCTGATGATACAGTAAATTATATGCTCACTCACAACAAAAGAGATATGAAAATACTGTATGATTTTTTGGATAAACTAGATACAGAGTCACTAGCAGCAAAACGCAAACTTACAATACCTTTTATAAAAAGCGTTATGATTGATTTGGATTGAGTTTCAAAGCGATAGAGGCAATTCTTTTACCTAATGTTCGCGCAATCACTATTTCATCATCAGTGAGTCCATTTTTAGAATCGCCAGATGACACATGGCTTGAGCCATATGGTGAGCCTCCTCCAGTTGTTGTAGACAATTCTTTTGTGGAGTAGGGTATCCCAGTAATCAACATTCCATGGTGTATAAGAGGAATAGCCATGGTAAGTAAGGTAGTTTCTTGACCGCCATGCTGGCTTTGTGATGAGGTAAAAAGACCAGCTGGCTTACCTGAAAGTGTATTATTTAACCATTCATTGCTAGTGCTATCAAAAAAGTACTTTAATTCTGCTGACATATTTCCAAAATGAGTTGGACTACCAAGTATTAGGCCACTACATTCATTTAAGTCCTTTTTGTCTATATAGGCAGGACCACTCTTTGGAATCTCATCCTCTGTAGATTCACATACCGCTGAAATTCTAGGGACTGTTCTGAGTTTTGCAGATACTCCTTTTACAGAATCAACACCTTGGCATATTTCTCTTGCCAGAGCCTCAGTTGAGCCATGCCTTGAATAATACAATACTAGTATCTCTATCATAGATTACAATATTTCATATAAATTTTCTGGAGGTCTACCAATAATTGCCTTGCTATTTGAGTTATTTACAACGATTGGGCGTTGCAATACTTTAGGATTTTTAGCCAGCCAAATAGATAGTTCAATATTATTTCCTCCCAAAGGATAGTTATTTTCTTTTAGATAATCTTTTTCGTTACTTCTAACTATGTCACTCACTGGGGAGCCCAATAAGTTCGCAATATTAAGTATATCCTCAGCAGCAATGACATTTTCTAAATAAAGGACGATTTCTGGTTGTATACCTTGCTCTTTAATTAATGATAATGTATTTCTTGATTTAGAGCACTGTGGATTGTGGTAAATAGTTAATTTCATCGAAAATATCTTTGTTTTTTTTAAAGATTGATTAGTTTCATTAAATTATCAATAGTCATCATTTTAGAATCTTTCTGGGAACGGTGACGATACTCAATATTATTTTCTTCAATACCTTTCTCACTGACAACTACTCTATGAGGAATACCAATGAGTTCAGCATCTGCAAACTTGACTCCCGGTCTGACATTTCTGTCATCAAAAAGAACTTCAAGCCCTAATTCAAGTATTTGGGCGTATAATTCATTGGTGATTTTTCTTACAGCTTCAGATCTATCAAAACCAATTGGAATGATGATTATTTTGAATGGTGCCAGTGTTTCAGGCCAAATAATCCCTCTTTCATCATGATTTTGCTCTATGGCTGCACCAACAATTCTTGAAATTCCTATCCCATAACAACCCATTGACATAGCTGTATCATTTCCTTCATTATCCTGAACGGTAGCACTGAGAGCCTCACTATATTTAGTGCCAAGTTGGAAAATATGTCCAACTTCGATTCCTCGAGTAATTTTGAGTTTACCTTTACCAAGGGGGGAGAGATCACCATCTTTCACAACCCTAAGATCTAAAGTTTCAGATTCCTTAATATCTCTCTCAAAATTTACACCCACAAAGTGATAATTTGTTTCATTTGCTCCACATACAAAGTCACTCATATTATTAATAGCGTGATCAAAGTAAATTGGAATATCGAGATTAATGGGCCCTAGGTAGCCAAGCTCAAAACCTGTGAATTTCTTTATATCTTCCTTGCTTGCCATAGTTACAGGCAATGAAACTTCAGGTATTTTTGAAGCCTTTATCATATTGAGCTCATGATCACCCCTAATAACTAATGCTATTGGTTGATCTGACCCATTAATGATTAATGTTTTAATTGTATTTTTAGGCTCTATTTTTAAAAAATTGCACAAGGATTTAATATCTTTAGTGTCAGGCGTTAGTACTTTTCTTTTTTCTTCTTTTGGTAAAGGTCTCGGCTTATCAATTTTCTTAATTGTGGCTGATTCGATATTTGAGGCGTAATTTTCTTCATCACAATATACAATGGCATCCTCACCAGAATCGGCTATTACATGAAACTCTTGTGAGCGATTTCCACCAATTTCACCATTATCAGCATCGACAACACGAAATTCTAGTCCTAGTCTAGAAAATGCTAATGAGTATGCTTTATGCATTTGACTATAACCTTCTTCAAGCGATGTTTGGCTAGCATGAAATGAATAGGCGTCTTTCATTATAAATTCACGAGCACGCATAACCCCAAATCGAGGCCGAATTTCATCTCGGAATTTAGTTTGTATTTGATAGAAATTTATAGGCAATTGTTTGTGGCTTCTTAATTCTTTTCTAGCAATATCTGTAATTACTTCTTCATGAGTTGGACCAAAACAATAGTCTCTATCGTGACGATCTTTCATACGCAATAAGAGTGATCCGTATTGATCCCAACGTCCTGATTCTTTCCACAGTTCACTAGGTTGAACAGCTGGCATTAATATTTCTTGCGCACCTGCACGGTTCATTTCCTCTCTTACTATATTCTCTACTTTTCTTAGGACTCTTAATCCAATTGGCATCCAAGTATATAAACCAGAGGAGAGCTTTCTTATTAATCCAGCTCTTAGCATAAGTTTATGACTGATTATCTCAGCATCAACCGGATTTTCTTTCAGTGTTGTGAGGCCTAATTTTGAGTAAAGCATAGTATTTATTTTTGTTTGTTGTATTTTTTGTTATTTTACACGTTAAAGAATGTAAAGTAGTGGTGGTTAATAGTATATATTTTTCTCAATACATAGGCATTAAATTAACTCTACTTAATTCTTTAAGTATGATTTTTATTTAAATAAGCGATCTTTGTATAGTAACTAATTCTAATATGCGAAATTCTATGACTGATAATCAGCGAATAAATTATTTGGAAAGATTGGGTATTGATATTTGGTATACTCATGATTCGCTCATAGATCAATCAAGCGCTTCCAATTTGAGCGCTAGTGATAACAAAAGAAGTGAAAAAGTATTATGCGATGAATGCAACACCTATCATTTGCTAGAAGATGCATTAGAGAGTAATCATTTTTCCGGTTTACTTTTATTAGCTGAAAACTCAAACAATGATAATGATTGCAGTCAATTTTTAATCTCTAAAGTTTCAAATTTAGTTGAAGCTATCTTGTATTCTATGAATTTAAAATTAGGTGATGTTGCGATTTCAGTAACTTGCTGTAGGGGCTTTAGTGTAAAGAAAATTAACAATTTACAACCACAAAAAATTGTTATCTTCGGTGAAAAATCTGCACAAATAGTTCTTGAATCTAAAAAATCTATACACGAGCTACGTCAGACTATACATTTCATTGATGAGGTTCCCGCTATCGTAACTTTTCATCCAAATGAAATATTTAAAAATTCTAGCTTAAAAAAAGAAGTATCTAAAGATCTTAATTTAATCAGAAGTATTATTTAGGTTTTTATTTTATGCAGGTATTTGATCTTGATATTAAAATAAATAAGATGCTTGAGATTGATATCCCAAGTGTGGTGAGTATCGAGCGAAATAGTTACGATTACCCATGGAATGAGAATATTTTTAGAGATTGCCTATTATCTGGCTACACAAGTGTAGTGGTTAAAAAAGCCAATCTTATAGTGGGTTATGCTATTTTATCTTCAGCTATGGATGAGGCGCATATTTTAAATTTTTGTATTGATGAAGATTATCGAAGTCTTGGTTTTGGGGATCAATTATTGGATTATTTGATTGACCAATCCAAAGCAAGTGGTACTAAAAAAATATTTTTAGAGGTCCGTCCATCTAATGTAAAAGCGATCGCACTATATATTAAAAAAGGATTTGAAAAAATTGCGAAAAGACCATCTTATTATAGGCATATTAATGGACGTGAGGATGCGGATGTTTATATCTTATATACAAGTAAAATAGGTTACTTAGATATACAATACTGACCATATTTGGCTAATAACGCATATTTATTTATTAGTTTTTACTCACTAAGTACCTGTATTTTGATAGCTATATATAAGGTTTATATGGATTCCATAGAATTACAATCATCTAAACGGCGAACTTTTGCGATCATATCGCATCCTGATGCTGGGAAGACAACTCTAACTGAAAAATTATTATTATTCGGTGGTGCAATTCAATTAGCAGGAACTGTTAAAGGTCGCAAGGCCAGTCGCCATGCTACATCTGACTGGATGGCATTAGAGCAACAGCGTGGTATTTCAGTAACGTCTTCAGTTATGCAATTTCCCTATAATAATTGCATTATTAATTTACTGGATACGCCTGGCCACGAAGACTTTTCTGAAGACACCTATCGAACTCTGACAGCGGTCGACTCAGCGTTGATGGTCATTGATTGTGCTAAAGGTGTTGAAGCTAGAACTATAAAGTTAATGGAAGTATGTCGTTTAAGGGATACGCCAATTACGACATTTATTAATAAATTAGATCGTGAAGGAAGAGAGCCAATTGAGCTATTGGATGAAATTGAAGCTATCTTAAAGATTAAATGTACGCCAATAACGTGGCCAATTGGAATGGGTCGCTCTCTTAAGGGTATCTATCACTTTCAGCAGGATAAGATATTTATTTATAGCTCCGATAAAGGGCGCGAAAGAACCTCATCAATTAGAATAATAGAAGGATTAAATTCTAAGCTTGCAGATGAGTTTCTTGGCAATGAGGCAGAAATAGTCAGAAATGAGGTTGAATTAATTGCTGGTGTTTATCCAGAATTCAATAAGGAGCAGTATTTATTAGGCAAGCAAAGTCCCGTATATTTTGGTTCTGCTATTTCGAATTTTGGTCTTAAGGAATTACTTGATGGTTTTATTGAAGATGCGCCAAAACCAAGATCTCGAGAGTCTAACAAACGAATCGTTCTGGCCAATGAAAATACATTAACGGGATTTGTTTTTAAGATCCAAGCAAACATGAATCCAGCACATAGAGATAGGATAGCATTCATGAGAATTTGCTCTGGTGAATATATCAATGGAATTAAGTTATTGCATGTTCGCTCAGGTAAGGAGATGAAAATAACGGATGCAATTACTTTTATGGCGGCTGATCGACTAAAGACTTCTTCGGCTTTTGCTGGAGATATTATAGGTATTCATAATCACGGTACCATTAATATTGGTGATTCATTCACAGAAGGTGAGTTGATAAGATTTTCAGGAATACCTAATTTTGCGCCGGAAATTTTTCGAAGAGTTATTCTCAAAGATCCTTTAAAGCTAAAAGCACTGAAAAAAGGACTATCGCAGTTATGCGAAGAAGGAGCAACCCAATTATTCAAACCGATGAAGAGTAATGATTTAATTTTGGGTGCGGTTGGTTTATTACAATTTGATGTTGTGGCGCATCGTTTACTTGATGAATATAAAGTAGAATGTAATTTTGAATCAATTAATGTAGCAACTGCGAGATGGGTAGAATGTGATGACTCTAGAATGTTAGAAGAATTCAAGCGTAAGGCACATGATAATTTAGCACTTGATCACAGCGAGCTTCTTGTTTATATCGCCCCTACAAGAGTGAATTTGAATCTTACTGAAGAGCGATGGCCTGATATTAAATTACAAAGAACTAGAGAGCATTGATATTTAATCTGATTTCTTTCTTCTGCGCCTCGTTTTTTTCTTTACGAATGGTTTTTTTTTCTTATTAGGATTTAAATAAATATCAATTAATGCTTTATTACCAGCTGACATTTCTCCTAATGATTGGGTTATTTCGTTAATATCGATATTTTTTGATTGATTCTTATTTAGTAAAGCATTTCGAATTGCCATGATATGCTCATACTTTGTACCACAACAACCGCCTATAATATCTACCCCGATTGCTCTAGCAAAGTTGGCATATTCAGCCATTAATTCTGGCGTGCCTGTGTAAGCAATTTTTCCCTCAATAAATTCTGGAATACCACAGTTTCCTTTTGCGATAAGAAGCATATCTTCATTTTCTCTCTCATTTGCCAAACAAATCATTGTTCCAATAAGCTCAGAAGCGCCAATTCCACAATTAGCTCCATAACCAATAACATCAGGAAAATATTTTTCTGCTAATCTAGCTAAATTTTTTGGCTCTAACCCCATCATAGATTTTCCATGCGTATCAAAACTATAGGTACAAATTATGGGGAGATTGTTCTGTTTGGCTGCAATAATGGCAGATTCCATCTCTTCTTCTGCAGACATGGTTTCTATCCAAATTAAATCTACTCCACCATCTTTTAGCCCCTTTATTTGCTCATAAAAAGTCTCAATTGCATCCTCTTTAGTCAATTCACCTAAGGGTGTAATTAGCTCTCCTGTTGGACCGACTGAGCCAGCCACAAGAACACGTTTTTCATTTTTGTTAATAATATCTTTTGCGATTTTTGCGCTAGCATAATTTATCTCATAAGTCATATGTTCAGATTTATGAAGTTTGAGCCTATGTCTATTAGCTCCGAAGCTATTAGTTAGTATAATATCAGCTCCAGCTTCAATAAATTTTTTATGATTTTCTGCAACATTTTGAGGTGCTTCTATATTCCATAATTCTGGAGGATAGCCTGATTCAAGACCCATTGAAAAAAGATTTGTTCCAGTTGCACCATCGGCTATCAAGTAACCTTTTTTACTAATGATTTGATGTATTAGGGATTTTTTGAACATAAATAATTCCTATTAAGTCTCTCTAATATTCAAGGAATGGCATATTGCATAGACTAATTCTGCTCGATTTAGGGTATAGAAATGAAATTCGTCAACGCCTTCTTTTTCTAGTGCTTTAGCTTGCTCTATAGCAATATTAGCAGCTACCAGTTTCCTAGTTTTTGGATCATTATCTAATCCTACGAACCTATCTTCAATCCATTTTGGGATGGTTGCCCCACATTTTTTTGCAAAACTTTTTAATTGAGGAAATTTTGTGATTGGTAATATTCCAGGGATTATGGGCACATCAATACCTTTTTTTGCGCACTTGTCACGAAAATAGAGAAAGACGTCGGTACCGAAAAAAAATTGAGTAATGGCGCGTGATGCACCCGCATCTATCTTTCTCTTTAGATTGTTGATATCCGTTTCTCTATTTTTACTTTCAGGGTGGATCTCTGGATATGCTGCAACAGAGATATCAAAATCTGCAATTTTCTTTAAACTTTCTACTAACTCACTGGCAAACTTAAAAGTACCTTGTTTATTGGTTTTATGGTTGTTCGGATAATCACCGCGTAATGCGACAATATTACGAATGCCCTGATTCCAATAATCTTTTGCAATATCATTTATAGCGTTTTTTGATGCGCCTATACAGGTTAAATGAGGAGCAACACAGAGAGTGGTAGAACTAGTTAATTTTTTCAATGCTTGATGAGTTCGTTGTCGAACTACTTCATCATGAGTGTAAGTTACAGAAACAAAACTTGGATCTAGTGGGGAAAGTTTATCAATTGATTGCCACATCGTTTTTTCCATTTCTTTATCGTTTGGTGGAAAAAACTCAAAAGAAACCTTCTTTAGAGAGATTACTTCATTTGTATTTTTTATTTTCATAGTATTTCCTTATACTTTTAAAAACTCATGACCAAAAAAAAACCTGCAAGCAAAGCTAAACAGGTCTATGTCTATTTAGCTGTATTTATAAAACGCCCGCAATCTGAACAAATCGGCGTTAAGTTAACTATATAATTATTTTTGTCTTTTTAGAAGGTTATTTTTATTGATTGATTGTATTTTTTCATTAAAGAATTTTATGTTTACCTTTAAGGATCTCCATAAACATCAAACAATCACCTAAAAAACTATAAAAAGGATAACTAAAAGTAGCAGGCTTATTTTTTTCAATAAAATAATGTCCTAGCCAAGCAAATCCATATGCAGCAACGAATGCATAGAGCAGGTTTATTATTTCATGGCTATATATTAGATTAAATATAAACAAAATAAAGAGCCATGTTCCGATAAAATGAAGTAGTTTTGTGTATTTATTTTTATGTTGCTGAATATAATAAGGATAGAAGTCTTTAAAATTATTGTATTGCTTTATCATAATAAACTTTGATCTAATTTTTTAAACGATATCAAATACTTCTGCAGTATAAAAAACGAAAAGAACATAAAGAATTACAAATGCAATGTAAATATAATTCCATTTAATTTTAGAAGGCGTGCTTTTTCGCTGTTGACTGATTCTATGTATATTTATAATAAGAAATGGAAAAAATAAAATTATTAAAAATAATATAGGTCTTATCATTGTATATTTATAGCATTTACTAATGATTATTTAAAATAAAAAATGTAATTTTATGCTCTAGAAGGCATCTGTAACATTAAAAATTCAAAGACATTGATCAAACTCGGTATAATAAAGAAATGATATCCACTAAGATTATTAGCGTAGCACCTATGATGGATTGGACGGATACTCATTGCCGATATTTCTTGAGGTTACTGAACCAAGATATTTTTCTCTATACTGAAATGATCACTGCTGAAGCATTACTTTTTGGCGATAAAAATAATCATCTCAAATTCAATGAAGAAGAGCACCCAATTGCATTACAGCTTGGTGGAAGTGATCCTGATAAAATGAGACAAGCTGCAAAGATGGCCGCTGATTTTGGTTATGATGAAATTAATTTAAATATTGGGTGTCCAAGTGACCGTGTACAGCAGGGATCTTTTGGTGCATGTTTAATGGCTAAACCTGATCTGGTAGCCGAATGCGTTAATTCAATAATTGATTCTGTAGATATTCCAGTTACTGTAAAAACTAGGATTGGCATCGATGATCTGGACAGTTATGATTTCTTGCGTCATTTTGTTGATAGAGTTGTTGAGTCTGGATGTAATAGATTTATTATTCATGCAAGAAAGGCTATCTTATCTGGACTAAGTCCAAAAGAAAACCGCACTATTCCTCCATTAAACTACGAGCGCGTTTATCGCTTAAAGTCAGATTATAAACATTTACATATCTCGTTAAATGGGGGCATTAATAATCTTAATGACTGTAAAGATCATCTGGCGTTGCTTGATGGAGTGATGATAGGTAGATTTGCTTATCATCAACCATGGTTTCTTCATGAATTAAAAGATTTGTCTAGCTCTTGCCAAAAAGATCATTTTTCAAGAGAAGATATCGTGGATAAAATGTGTTTTTACATTGAATCTCAAATGAAATTAGGTGTTAAATTAAATCATATCACTCGTCATATGCTCGGACTTTATTCAGGTCAACCAGGCGCTAGAGCATGGAGGAGATATTTAAGTACGCACGCTCATCTAGAAGGAGCTGGAATCGAAGTTTTGCAAAATGCAAAAAAGAAACTTCTTCTTGCAGCTTAGGTGTAAATTGAATAATAAAAACTTATCACTTGCAGATAAAGCCAATATCCATGACTTATATGAGCGTTCAGTACAAAACGTTGAGCATGAAATTGAATTTATGCAAGCAACGTATCAACAACTAAAAATAAAGTTAGCATATTCTTATCGCGAAGATTTTTGTGGTACTGCAAATTCATCATACGAATGGATTAAGCAGGGGGATAGTTATGATGCCATTGGTATCGATAATGATGAGTCGGTTCTTCTTTGGGCAAAAAATAATCGCTTATTACATCTTCCAGAAAAAGAACGTCAAAGGATAAGGTTAATTGATGCTGATGTAATGACCGTGAAGTCTTTACCTGTAGATATTCTATCGGCATTCAATTTCAGTTACTTTGTGTTTGATTCAAGAGAGCAACTGCATTCTTATTTTAAAAGATCTTTAGCAACATTAAAATCTGATGGGATTTTCTTTTTGGATTTATTTGGAGGTCCAGAAGCACATCAAGAATTAATTGAAAAAACAGAACATGATCATTTTACTTATATTTGGCATCAGTCAAAGTTTCACCCGCTATCAAATTATATAGAATGTTCAATAAGCTATGATTTTCCTGATGGATCAAGTATTGAAAATGCATTTATTTATAAATGGCGATTATGGAGCGCACCAGAAATTAAAGAATTACTCTTAGAGGCTGGTTTTAAAAGAGTAACTTTCTATTGGGAAGGTGAAGATGATGAGGGCGAAGGGAATGGCGAGTTTTTACCAAATAATAAGGGAGAGCCAGATTTATCTTGGATCACATATATTATCGCCGAAAAATAAATATCAGCCCAAAGCGGTCTTAAGCTTTGTGAATTCTTCTCTAAGAGCTGCAGGTAATCGATCACCATAACTCTCTAGGTATTCACCAATTAAATTTACTTCGTTAAGCCATTCACTGTTATTCACGGAAAGTAATTCTTTTAGCACCTCAGGAGAAATATCTAAGTCATTAGTATCGATATCTTTTGTATTAGGTAAACTTCCTATTGATGTCTCCTGAGCGCCCACTTTATTTTCACAACGATCTATAATCCAACGAAGCACCCTGAGGTTTTCACCAAAACCAGGCCAGAGAAATTTCCCTACTTCATTTTGACGAAACCAATTGACATGAAATATTTTTGGCAGGTTATCAGATCTTTTTGAGAATGATAACCAATGACTCCAGTAATCAGCAAAGTTATAGCCACAGAAAGGTTTCATGGCCATAGGATCTCTTCTAACAACACCAACTTCACCCGAAGCTGCAGCTGTTGTTTCTGATGCTACCCCAGCACCGATTAATACTCCATGCTCCCAGTTATTTGCCTCATATACCAATGGTGCCAGAGTCTTTCGTCTTCCACCAAAAACAATTGCTGAAATTATGACTCCATCAGGAGCTTCGGCAAGTTCTGAATATGACGAATTGTTTGTTGCAGATACAGTAAATCTTGAGTTGGGATGTGCGGCAGGACCTTTTGATGCTTCAAATAGATTCCCTTTCCAGTCGATTATAGGTTCACCTATATTTTTATCTTCCCACCACGGTTCATTATCATCAGTTAGACCTACATTGGTATATATAGTCTTACTTTTAATCATATCAAAGGCATTTTTATTAGTTTTTTGATTTGTGCCAGGAACGACCCCAAAATACCCAGCTTCTGGATTTATGGCCCGCATTCTTCCATCCTTATCAAGATGCAGCCAGGCAATGTCATCACCAAGGGTCCAGACTTTCCATCCAGGCTGTGATTTAGGGGGAATAAGCATAGCTAAATTGGTTTTACCACAAGCGGATGGAAATGCGCATGCTAAATAATGAGTTTCACCTTGAGGATTTTCTATGCCAACAATTAACATATGCTCAGCCAACCATCCTTCTTTTTTAGCTTGCCAACTTGCAATCCTTAATGCGTGGCATTTTTTTCCTAAAAGAGCATTTCCACCATAACCTGAGCCAAAACTTTTTATCATTAATTCATCTGGAAAATGCATGATATATCGATTATCTGGATCAAGCTGACCTGTTGAATGAAGGCCTTTTACAAAATTACCTTCTCTTTCAATTCGTTTTAAAGCTTTTGAGCCCATTCTTGTCATTAACTTCATATTAGCTACTACATATGCGCTATCAGTAATTTCTACGCCACATCTTGCATATGGCGAATCAATTGGACCCATGCAATAAGGAATTATATACATTGTCCTTCCTCGCATGGCCCCATTAAAAAGTCGATCAATTTTTTGATGAGCTTCAATTGGCATCATCCAGTTATTATTTGGTCCAGCATCGTCTTTATTTTCCGTACAAATAAATGTTAGATGCTCGACTCTTGCTACATCGGTGGGGTCTGACCTATGGAGATAACAATCAGGATAATTATTCTGATTGAGCTCATGCAAATCTCCAGATTTATTCATCTCTTTTATTAAGGAATTATATTCTTCTTCAGAGCCATCACACCAGTGTATGTTCTCAGGAAGAGTTTGTGATGCAATGGTATTAATCCAATCTTTTAGTGAAGTTAAAGAAGTGGTCATAGAGCCTCTTATAGTCGAAATAAGTGAATATAATTTTTTAAATATGTAAGAGTTTAATTTTAGCTTAATATCCATTAAAAGATAAAAACTTTTCTAATTGTAGCGTAATATTAAATCTTATTAAACGAATCTGATGATATTAAATTAATAATTAATTTATCTTATTTTCTCCTTGGCAAAAATTATTTATGGTTAATTTAACTGAATTTTTTGGACTATTAAGTCCATTAGATAAACTACTAAAAGGTTTTCAGCCTAGAGAAGGTCAGGCGAATATGGCTGAGGAAGTTGCTTATGCCATTAATGAGGATCAGCATTTAGTAGTTGAAGCAGGAACCGGAATAGGGAAAACATTCGCATATTTGGTACCTGCAATGCTCAGTGATACTAAAGTTATAATCTCAACTGGCACAAAGACTCTTCAAGATCAGCTTTATCACAGAGATTTGCCGTTAATAAGTAAAGCAATTGGGAGACCTATTTCGACGGCCTTATTAAAGGGGCGGTCAAATTATTTATGTCTAAACAGACTAAATATAGCATCCAGTAATGATAGGTATATTTCTAGAGATCTTAACTTAGTTAATCAATGGAGGCATCAGACAGTCACTGGAGATAAGACTGAATTATCTGATGTCTCTGAAACTTCCATGGTTTGGCCTTTGGTAACCTCGACAATTGATAATTGTTTGGGAAGAAAATGTCCAGACTATCAAGATTGTCATGTCATGAAAGCCAGAAAAAATGCTCAAGAATCAGATCTTATTGTTATCAATCATCATTTATTATTTGCTGATTTAACTATGAAAGAAGAGGGTTTTGCTGAATTCTTGCCAGATGCTAAAGCTATGATATTAGACGAAGCTCATCAAATCCCAGATTTAGCTGCTCAATTTTTTGGTGTCAGTATTGGAAATATAGAGCTTGATAGACTTTGTAATGAATTATTAGTAATTATTATTCCCTTAAATCAGCCCATAGTTCTAAAACAAATTGATTCACTCAGAAAAGCGCTTCAGCAACTCTTGATAGAAGCACCAAAAAAAGAAGGGCGCTATGAATTTGCTCAAATTCAAGCTGAAATCATGATTCCAGTTCGAAAAATTTGTACTGCTTTAAAAAATCTGGGGCAAGTATTAATACCACTCATAGATGTGACTGAAACAATTGAAAAAAAGCATGAACTTACAGAGTTATATTTTAATCGAATATCAAGTATTTTGGATCATGATCATAGTGATGGCTTGCGCTGGATTGATGTTAAATCTCGCAGTTTAAGGTTAAACCTTACACCATTGGATGTAGGTATGAAATTGCGTGAATTATTTTCAGGCTCCAAAAAATCATGGATATTTACATCTGCGACAATAGCTATTGGAGAAGATTTCAGTCATTTCAAAGATAGAATAGGTCTTCCTGGTGCAATGGACGCCTCTTTTCCGAGTCCTTTTGCGGTTAAAGACAATGCGTTAATTTACTTACCCAAAGATTTGCCTGAACCATCAAATATAAAATTTACTGAAAAAATGCTCGAAGCAACTCAACCACTTTTAAAAGTGGTTGCCGGCGGTATTTTTTTTCTTTTTACTAGTCACAGCGCACTCAATAAAGCCAAAGACTGGTTCAGTAAAAGACAGAGATTACTAAATGATAGATTGTTGCTCGTTCAGGGTGACTCACCTCGTGATGATATGTTAAAAAAATTTAGAGCAAATAAAAATGCTATTTTGCTTGGTACTGGAAGTTTTTGGGAAGGGGTTGATGTTCGTGGTGAGGCATTAAATATGGTGGTTATTGATAAATTACCATTCAAATCTCCTTCAGACCCACTAATGATGGCTAGATTAGAATATATTAAAAAAAATGGAGGTAATGGATTCAGTGAGCATCAATTGCCAACAGCAGTTTTAGCTTTAAAGCAAGGAGTAGGTCGTTTATTGAGAGATGAGGATGATTATGGGTTAGTGGTATTATGCGATCCTCGTATTAAAAATAAAAATTATGGCAAGGCTTTCATAAATGGACTTTTTCCGATGAAATCAACAGAATCATTGGTTGAGGTCAAAAATTTTATGGAAGCACATAAATCATCTAGGCCTCAAATTAAGGATTCAAATTTATGAAATTATTAGCTCTTGATACCTCTTCTGAAGCTTGCTCAGTAGCTATTTGTTCAAATGGAAAAATATTTGAATCACATTTTATTGAGGCAAAAAGTCATAATCGAGTTTTATTACCAGCCATAATGGCAATGCTCGAGGCCGCCGAATTAACTATGGATAACATTGAATCGATAGTGTTGGGCATTGGACCAGGTTCGTTTGTAGGTATGAGGATTGGTGCTTCAGTAGCTCAGGGTTTAGCGTTTGCAAGTAAAATAAATATCATTCCAGTTTCATCTATGGAAACAATTGCTCTAGAAATAATGCTTACGCATAATTTGTGTGAAATAGTTGTGATGCAGAATGCAAGGATGAATGAATTATATATAGGGGAATACAAGCTTTCCCCTGATGGGCTTACTAAAATTGTCACGCCAATTAAATTAAGTTCAATTTCTGAGGGCATTAGAGAATATTCAAATCAAAAGCGAAATATAGTTGGAATTGGATTTTTAGAAAATTCAGATAATTTTCCAAGTTTGCAGACTAATGTTAAGCTAAATAAAGAACTTGGTTACCCTAAAGCAAGTTATTTAATTAAATTGGCTGAGCAGAAATATTGCATTTCATCAGCCTTGAAGCCTGAAGAGCTAATTCTAGATTATATTAGGCAGGAAGTGGCATTAAAGCCAAAAGCATAGTTTGCATTTTATAGAGCTAAATCTTGCAGGTTTTTTATGAGTAATAAAAGTATTGATATGAATATGAAAAATCATCCATCAAACCAATTATTAATTGATTTGGTTAATTGTATATCGATAACCCCTAAAGATGCCGGCTGCCAAGATATAATAAAAAAAAGATTAAAAAATATTGGCTTTACTTGCGAAGAATTAAATTATGGCGAGGTAAAAAATTTATGGGCCACTATTGGCAATGCTGAGGGACCAACACTTTGTTTTGCTGGTCATACGGATGTTGTTCCACCAGGGCCCATAGAAGAATGGAGATTTAATCCTTTTCAAGCAACTTTTGCCGATAATTCTATCTATGGTCGAGGAACAGCAGACATGAAATCTGGCTTAGCAGCGATGGTTGTTGCAGTGGAGCAATTTATAATTAATCAGTATCCTTTTCAAGGTAGGTTAGCTTTTTTGATTACTAGTGATGAAGAAGGGCCAGCTATTGATGGAACTTTTAGAGTGGTTGAAGAGCTTAAGAAAAGGAAAGAAAAAATTGATTGGTGTATTGTTGGCGAGCCATCCAGTAAAAACTATCTTGGTGATACTGTAAGGGTTGGGAGAAGGGGGTCTTTAACTGGACACCTTAACGTTAAGGGAGAGCAAGGACATGTCGCGTACCCACAATTTGCTAATAACCCAATTCGTTTATCCTCACCATTGATCTCGACATTACTGGGTGAAACATGGGATAAAGGAAGTAATTTTTTCCCACCGACCAGCTTTGAGATTGTGAGTATAATGAGTAACAGTAATGCTGTTAATGTTATTCCAAGCGAAGTAAAGATTATTTTTAATTTTCGTTATGGCCCTTGCTGGAATTATGAAAAAATTAAATCACACGTAAATGATTTACTGGCTTCAGAGGCTTTAAATTATGAGATAACTTGGCGTGAATCTGGCAAACCTTATTTTACAGAGCAGGGGTATTTAACTGATATTGTTAAAAAAGTGATTCTTGATCATTGTGGCAAGGAGCCTTTTTTTTCGACAGATGGTGGCACTTCGGATGGGAGATATATTGCCCCATTGGGCACTCAGGTTATTGAATTAGGTTCGCTAAATGCAAGTATTCATAAAATAAATGAATCAATTCCTGTAGCTGGAACACCAGAATTAAGTGATATTTATTTAAAAATTACTAAACGCTTATTTGATACTTAATTTAAGGGCAGCAAAAATATTTAATGCGGCTAAACCAAGACAGCAAATAACTACCCAAGTAGGCATAGAGAGAGTCATAAAGCTCCAATCAACTGATGCACATTCACCAGAACCGCTAAATATTAATAACAATGCATCGCCTAAAGGAAAATTTCCTACGAGATAATCAAAACCTGGGCCACAACTTGGTACTTTATCTGCGGGAAGGTTTTGAAGATAGACGTGCCATCCAGCTATACCTATACCAGAAATAGAAGTAATAAATATCAAGATGGTATAGATATAATGGTTTAAATTTTTTGGATTATGCAGGGCAGCTACAAGAAATAATATTCCAGTAATTGTCACGGCAATTCGCTGAAGAACACATAAAGGGCAGGGAGTCAAAAGCAGTTGATACTCCGCATATAAGGCATAAAACATCATCGCAAGACAAGAAAAAAACCCCATTAGATATAATGATTTTATTGATATATTTCGCATACAAATATTATAAATGATTTTTTTAGAGAAATAAGAAAATTTTTATTGCCTTGAAAATATTTCTGGGTCAAAACCCACAAAAATCGTATTTTTATATTTAATAATTGGTCGTTTGATTAAAGTGGGATAAGTAAGAAAATAATGAATAATATTTTCATTATTTATTCTTTGTTTATCAGTTTTAGATAGTTTTCTCCATGTAGTACTTCGTCTATTAAGGAGTGATTCAAGATTAATTGTGCTTGACCATTCCCCTAAGATCATTGCGTCTAGTCCATTAATTCTGATGTCATGGTAAATGTAGTCAATTTTATTTAAATCTAGCCACTTTCTAGCTTTTTTGCAGCTATCACAATTTTTTATGCCATATAGAATAATCATATTAAATATCTGTTTTTGTCATTAGTTTATATTTTGGATTAAAGCATCTTTTAGTTGGGCGATAATATTTTTGGATAATGGCATATTAAACTCATCTACAACAAAGAAAACATCTTCAACTCTCTCACCAATAGTGATGATTTTGGCAGTTTCAATATTTATTTTTAGTCTTGTAAAAATACTTCCTATTTTAAAAAGTAAACCAGGATGATCTTTAGTGATTATTTCTATAATTGTGCGATTATTATTTTTATCAGTCTTAAATATAACTTCTGGTTTTGTTGAGAAATGTTTTGCTTTTCTTGAGGCTCGACGTGATATCTGAATTTTTGTTTCTTCGGTATTTTTAAGAAATGCAGATAGCTTAGATTTTATTTTTTCTAATGTTTTTTTATCTACTTGATTTTCGTTATCATTATTTATAAAAATAAAAGTGTCAATACTGAAATCGTTATTCATAGGGACAATTCTAGCATCTAAAATATTCATCCCTAATTCGTCTAATATTCCAGTTGTAGCAACAAAAGTCCTCATTAATTGAGGGGTATAAACAACAATTTGAATGCTTTCATTATTAGTGTGTTCGCGCACACCAATGAATCCATTTTTAAAATTATCATTTCTTGTTAGTTTCTTGGTATGCCAAGCTATTTCATTCGCACTGTATCTAATAAAGTATTCTTCTGTATGTAAATTCCAAATATCAATAATATCTTTCATGTTTATTGAGGATTTCGATAATAATTCTAGCGATTCAGATTTTTTTTCTACAATCAATTGTTCCCGATCAATTGGATCATCCAACTCGCTCCTTAAGGCCCGTTTTGTAAGATTATAAAGATCATAAAAAAGAGTACCTTTCCATGAGTTCCATAGATTTTTATTAGTACCTCTTATATCTGCGATAGTCAGTAAATAAAGACAATCAAGATGTGTTTTATCTCCAATTATTTTGGAAAATTCATTAATTACACTGGGATCACTAATGTCTTTCTTTTGAGCGGTCATCGAAAATAAAAGATGCTGCTTAACCAACCAAGCAACTTTTTTTGATGAATATTCACTCATGCCATGCTCAAGACAAAATGCTTCAGCATCAATAGCCCCAAGCTCAGAATGGTCTCCTCCTCGTCCTTTTGCTATATCATGAAAAATTCCTGCAAGATAAACAATTTCCGGCTTTTCAAGTGACTGCATTAACTTACTACAATGTGGATATTCATGATCAAATCTTGATAAAGCAAATCGCCTTAAATTACTCACTACAAAAAGAGTATGTTCATCAACAGTATAGGCATGAAATAAATCATATTGCATGCGACCAACTATTCGGCCAAACGCTGGAATATAAAGACCTAATATTCCATACAAATTCATTCTTCTTAGTTCGTGAGTCACTCCTTGAGGGGCTTTTATTATCTCTAGAAATAAACGGTGATTTTTTGGATTTTGTCTAAAAGCATCATCAATTAAATATAAATTTCTTTTTATAAGCCCAATCGTATAAGCACTCACACCAATTATTTTTTCTTCTTGTTGAAGTAAAAGAAAGATTTCCAACAAGCATGATGGGTTTTCTTCAAAAATTTGACTATGGGCTACCTGAAGATAACCATTTTTTACTTGAAATGAATTGTTAATATTTTTTGGTTTTGCATTAGGGTTTAATAAAATAGCCTCTTCAAATTGCTGTAATAACATCTCGTTGATACGGCTTAATTCCATTACAGTTCTATAATAACGCTGCATCATTTGTTCTACTCCAAGAGTAAAGGCAGCATCCTCATAACCAAGTATTTCCGCTAAATTTTTTTGATAATCAAATAATAATCGGTCTTCTCTTCTTTTTGCTATTAAATGTAGTCCATAACGAATTTTCCAAAGAAAACGCTGGCCTTCATTAAGTCTTTTTAACTGTCCTAATGTAAGAAATTTATGTTTAATCAACTCATTAATGTTGTTGACCTGAAAATGTCTTTTAGCAACCCACCCTATTAACTGAATATCCCTCAAACCACCTGGACTCAGTTTTACATTCGGTTCGAGTTTATAAGCTGAGTTATCAGAACGAAGATGCCTTTCAATTTGTTCGTTTCTTTTGCCCGCAAAAAATTTCTTTGAAGACCACATCATATTAGTTTTGATGCTGTCTCTCATAGTTATATGCAGTTTTTTGCATCCAAACAACAAACGTGACTCCATGAGAGTTGTTATGATAGTTATATCTTTTTTTGACTCAGTTTTGCATTCTTTTAGTGAGCGAACACTATGACCAAGGTCAAAACCTAGATCCCAAAGATTAGTTAGAAATATAGAAATATGATCATTTGCTTTAGCTGTTATTTTCGTTTTTGATAAGATCATGATATCGACATCTGATTGAGGGTGTAATTCACCGCGACCGTATCCTCCAACTGCTATTAATGCAATATCGGAAAAGTTATCTAACTTATTTGCACTCCATAGGTGGAGCATAATTTGGTCTATAGCGTGAGAACGAAGATATACAAGATTCTCTATCGCTTCATTTTGAATAAAACGCTCCTCAAGATTATCATTTATTTTTGTCAAAAATAATTTTAAATCATCAAAAGAGCTGGTTATTTTAATTGATTTAGAAAGATACTTGATGTCAGCATCTTCCTTTAAATTGATGGTTAAACTAGAAGGCATCTTATTCTATTTTTATCTTTGGTCTTGACCTAAAGTGAGAACCTCAAATCCGTCTTCTGTAATTAGTATAGTATGCTCCCATTGAGCAGAAAGGCTATGGTCCTTTGTGACAACAGTCCAACCGTCAGGAAGTAATTTAACTTCTTTTTTTCCAGCATTGACCATCGGCTCTATAGTTAATGTCATACCAGCTTTAAGTTTTATACCCGTTTTTGGTTTTCCATAGTGAAGCACTTGTGGTTCTTCATGAAACACACTCCCAATGCCATGCCCGCAATATTCTCTAACAACTGAAAATCTATTTTTTTCGACGAAAGATTGGATCGCAAATCCTATATCTCCCAAATAATTTCCATCAGCTAATTGTTCGATACCTAACCACATCGATTTGTAGGCAATATCGGAGAGTCTTTTTGCTTTAATACTGGGCTTGCCAACAAAAAACATCCGACTTGTGTCACCATGAAAGCCGTCTTTAATTACTGTGATATCTATATTTAGACAATCACCAGTTTTGAGAATTCGTTGGCCAGGAATACCATGACAAACAACATGATTTAATGAGGTGCAGATAGATTTTGGAAAACCCATATAATTTAGTGGAGCGGGAATTGCTTTTTGCTTTTCAGTAATAAAATTATGACATATTATGTCAAGTTCATTGGTACTAATTCCGGGCTCAATGTAGTCACCTATCATGTCTAAAACATTTGCGGCTAACCTTCCAGCCTTACGCATTTTTTCTTGTTCTTCTAAAGTTTTAATTGTGATCGTCATTTTAAAGTAAATCTCTTTATTGTCTTTCTAAACCATAGTTTAACTGGTAAGAGATCGGATAGCGTTAAAATTTTTTTATTTTTCTAGTTTTTAATATATTTTTATTTACTATAATTATTGTTCGAATTATATGTATATGTTATAAAGCGCCCGCCCTTGAGGCAAATAATCCACACGTTTATCGTCACATAATGCTGGGTGCTTAATTAAAAACTGAGTTGCATAATGGGGTAGACGGAGGCATAACCCGGAGAAAAATAATGAAAGACATAACTATGCGTGAAATGCTTGAAGCGGGCGTCCATTTTGGACATCAAACTCGTTATTGGGACCCTAAGATGGCACCTTATATCTTTGGCTCCAGAAATAAAATCCACATAATTAATCTAGAAAAAAGTCTTCCAATGGCTAGAGATGCTTATGCATTTGTAAAAGCTATTATCGCAGACGGTGGAAAAGTTTTATTTGTTGGTACTAAACGTTCTGCAAGAGAGGCCATCAAATCTGAGGCAGAGCGCTGTGAAATGCCATATGTAAACCATCGATGGTTAGGCGGTATGCTAACTAACTATAAAACAATTCGCCAATCGATAAAGAGATTAAAGAATTTAGATAAAATGACAGAAGAGGGTGGTTTTGACGGATTAAATAAGAAAGAGATACTAGGCTTGACCAGGGAGTCTGAAAAATTAGAAAAAAGTCTTGGTGGAATAAAAGATATGGGATCCATTCCAGATGCTATTTTTGTGGTAGATGTTGGACAGGAAGAAATTGCTATACGCGAAGCTAAAAAATTAGGTATTCCTGTCGTAGGCATTGTTGACTCTAATTGTTCTCCTGATCTTGTTGATTATGTGATACCGGGTAATGATGATGCCATACGAGCTGTTTCTTTATATGCCTCTTATATGGCGGAAGCGGTATTGGATGGAAAAGCTTCTCTTCCTGAAGTAACCTTGAGTGATGATGATTTTATAGAGTTGGATGAAGATGGAAAACCAACTAAACAGGGCGTTAGAAAGAAGAATGCATCAAGTAAAATATCAAGTAAGAAAGTAAAAATAACCTCTGTAAATAAAAAAATAAAAACCCCTCAAACCTCTGAGGTAGATAAAGAAGTTAATGTTGATGAGCCCATCTCAGTTGACAAAAAAGATACTACACCTGAGGTAAATACATTAGAAAAAATATCTGAGGAAACTCCGTCAAAAGAAACGCCTAAGAAAAAAGTAGCTAAGAAAAAAGTAGCTAAGAAAAAAGTAGCTAA
>TARA_B110000438_G_scaffold18459_4_pt1 | contig 25932 bp, 18 predicted proteins | sample TARA_B110000438 | Tara Oceans TARA_B110000438 (sample SAMEA4398413) | marine metagenome | biome: Polar Biome; feature: [MES] marine water layer (ENVO:01000295) within the mesopelagic zone...; material: water (ENVO:00002006), including particulate matter (ENVO:01000060) such as...... | reverse complement strand
ACAGGGAGAATAACCAGTAAATCATGAAATCAACTTACTTGCGTTGGGCTGCATTTTTCTTTGCTCTATTCCATATTTACTGTAATGTTTTTGCCAGCATCTCGGAGCTTTGGCTTTCTGCCATTCACTTTGGTGGCTTCTGTGCTATTTGCGCATTAATGAGCAATGAAGGCGAAGAAATCACTCGCGACTCAATTCACTACTGGGTCAATATTGGAATTGCCTTAATAGCAGTGACCACCTCCGCGTACTTAATTTTGTTTGAAAATGCGCTTTACGCTAGAGAAACGGAATATATACTCAGTGATTACATCTTTTCTCTGATTGCAGTGGGACTAGCTATAGAGTTTACGCGGCGAACCACTGGCTGGTTTATGCCAGTATTGATCTTAGTTAGTCTCTCTTACATTTTATTCCTTGGACGTTATATCAGCGGGGTGTTTGCCTTCCCAGGCTTGAGTTTAGAAACCGTGCTCTACCGTAGTTTTTTTACCAGTGAGGGCATGTTTGGATTAACCGCGCAGATCTCTTCGACTTTTGTTTTCATGTTCATTATTTTTGGCTCCTTCTTGCTGCGCTCTGGAGCTGGCGATTTTATTGTGCGCCTAGCTCAATGCTTAGCAGGTCGATTTACGGGAGGAGCAGGATTGGTAGCGGTTGTTGGGTCCGGACTGATGGGCTCAGTCTCTGGTTCTGCCGTAGCAAATACCGTCTCTACCGGTGTAATTACAATTCCAATGATGAAACAGTCTGGCTTTCAAGGCCGCTTTTCCGCAGGGGTTGTGGCTGCTGCCTCTACCGGAGGGGCGTTAATGCCGCCGGTGATGGGAGCGGGTGCTTTCGTATTAGCGAGTTACACTCAAATTTCCTATCTAACAATCATTGCTGCATCCGCCTTACCAGCTGTGTTGTATTTTCTAACCGTATCTTACTTTGTTCGTATTGAAGCGAAGCGCTTAGGTCTAAACCCCACTCACACTGCAGATTCCGAAAGCATGTCTGACGTGTTAAAAGAAGGTTGGCATTTCATCATCCCAATGGCAATTTTGGTTGGCTTCCTAGTATCTGGAAGAACACCAACGACATCGGCAGCCTTCGCCATCCTCAGCGTTATAGGTGCATCTTGGATTTCTTCTAAGCCTATGAAACCTTGGGACATATTCGATGCTGTTGTGGATGGGGTAAAAACCATGGTTTCCACGGCGCTTTTGCTCGTAGCCGTAGGCATCATAATCAATGTGGTAACAACCACCGGAGTAGGTAATGCCTTCTCGTTAATGATTGTGGAATGGGCCCAGGGAAGCTTATTGATTACTTTGATTCTAGTGGCACTGGCATCTCTAGTGCTCGGTATGGGATTGCCCGTGACCGCGTCCTACATTGTGTTAGCCACACTTTCCGCACCACTGATATTTGATTTAATCAGCCAAACTCAATTACTCGAGGCTCTACAGGCTGGCGACTTGCCTAGCAATGTTGTAGCAGTTCTCGGATTATTCGGAGGCGATCCGGTTATCGCATTGCAGGAAATGCCCCTGGAAATGAAACAACAAATTCGCCAGGAAATGATCGAACCAGAAGTGCTCACCGGCATGCTCCTCAGTGCGCATCTAATTATTTTTTGGTTGTCACAAGACAGCAATGTAACTCCACCAGTGTGCTTGGCCTCATTTGCCGCTGCTGGCATTGCAGGTACTCGCCCAATGGCGACGGGGCTAACCAGTTGGAAAGTGGCCAAAGGGTTGTACCTAGTACCTGTGCTTTTTGCCTATTCACCATTAATATCAGGCACCTGGCCGGAACGAATCGAAGTCTTTATCTGGTCCTGTCTCGGCCTGTATGCCATGGCTGGACTATTACAATGGCATTTAGAATCCAAGATTAATCTAATTATAGCCGGCCTGTTAGTCGTGTGTGCTGTGCTGCTAATGTGGACACCCTTCCCCATTTATTATCATATTGCCGGCGCAGCTATTTTGGTGAGCATTGTATGGTTCCAGAGTCGCAGCCAAAAATTAGCGAACACCACTGGCACCTAACCTGAAACCCTAGCAAACAACTCTAACGAAATGCCATTCAAGTAGAGCATCTAATCTAAAAATAACGCATCAAAAGGAATTTAAAGATAAGCATGACTAATCACACCGCAAAACAAATACATATGTTAAGTCGCCCTGAGGGCACGCCGAGTCAGGAACATTTTGCAATCGTAGAAGTTGATTTGCCAGCACCAGGAGAAGGAGAAGTACTGGTTAAAAATCACTACATGTCTGTTGACCCCTATATGCGCGGACGTATGCGAGCGCAAGGTGTTTATGCTGAACCCTATGCACTTAATAAAGCAATGTGGGGTGGCGCTGTAGGTGAAGTTATCGAGTCAAACGCGGAAGGTCTGCAAGCAGGCGACATTGTATTAAATGGTGGAGCATGGCAGGACAAATTTGTTACCGATGGCTCTACCATGAGTAAATTCACACCCTTTGACAAGGGGAAACTGTCTCTCTACCTTGGTACTTTAGGTATGCCCGGCATGACGGCCTATGTCGGGCTGTTTCGTTTTGGTGAACCCAAAGCAGGAGAAACAGTATTTGTCTCTGCAGCTTCCGGCGCAGTGGGAGCCAACGTCTGCCAAATCGCCAAACGGCTCGGTTGCCGAGTTATTGGCTCAGTCGGTAGCAATGCGAAAGCTCAATGGTTACTGGATGAGTGCGGCGTAGACGAAGTTATTAACTACAAAACCTGCGGCGATCTTACTAAAGCGCTCGCCAAAGCTGCACCGGATGGTGTAGACGTTTACTTTGAAAATGTTGGTGGAGAGCACTTACAAGCGGCTATTAATGTCATGAACCCTTATGGGCGTATTGCCGCCTGCGGAATGATTAGTTCTTATAATAATGCCCAGCCCATTCCTGGCCCCAACAATCTCATGTTAATAGTTGGGAAAAAAATCCGTATCAATGGCTTCATTGTATTTGACCACAATGATATGCGTGCTCAATTTTTAGCAGACATGGAACCTTGGGTTAGTGAAGGCAAGATCAAAACCAAAGAAACCATTGTTAAAGGACTGGATAACGCTGTTGATGCTTTTCTGGCTTTATTCACCGGCGACAACTTCGGAAAAATGATTGTTAAATTCTAAACCCATTCATAAGTTAGTGGAGGAGGGCATTATTTAATTCCTCTTCAACTCGCCAGGAGCTAGCGTAGATCCTCAACTGCCTGATTTTGACTTAAATAATTATTTCCAGTGAGCTCCTTAAAGAAGTTTGTTTTGGCCAGTTTACCCATAATGGGATCTTTTACTTCGGACAGGTGCAACTTGACTTCCAATTCCTTTAAGGTCTCATTGATCTTTTCAAGGGTTTCCAGTGCACTCATATCTATTTTATTTACCGCAGTACACATAAGGATTACATGTTCCAGCTTCGGTTTATCGGAAATTAATTTAAAGATGAGTTCTTCCAGATAACGGGTATTTGCGAAATATAAACTCTCATCAATGCGTATCGAAAGTTGATTCTCAAACGTTTCAACAGTGTGCCGGTCAACGCTGCGAAAATGCTCAGTACCCAGTACTCTTCCAATCACAGCCACATGGGGCTGGGAGGTTTTGTATAGGTGAATCAATACCGATGCCAGCACACCGGACCCTATACCAACTTCAACACCAATTAATAAAGTTAGTACTAACGTGATAAACACCGCTGCAAAATCTGCCTTGGAATAAACCCACGCTTTTTTTAGCACGGAAAAATCAATTAGGCCGTATACCGCCACAATAATTATGGCGGCAAGTGAAACCCTGGGTAGCCAAAACAAAGCTGGCGTGAAAAACAAAGCAACCACCGCAATCAAAATAGCGGTAAACAGTCCAGCTGCCGGAGTTGCTGCACCCGCTTCAAAATTTACGACAGAGCGGGAAAATCCGCCGCTGACAGGAAATCCGCCACCTAATGAAGTTGCGAGATTAGAAGCTCCCAGCCCAACTAGTTCTTGGTTCAGGTCGACTCTTTCCCTTCTCCGAGCTGCCAAGGTCTGAGCCACTGAAATAGATTCAACAAAACCAATAATCGAAATTAATAGTGCCGAGCCAATAAGGCTATTTAATAAGTCTATCGAGAAACCAGGTAACCCAAAATTGGGCAATCCTCGAGGCACTTCACCCAGCAGCTGCACGCCTTGCTGGTCCAGGCGAAAAATATAAGCTAATAAGCCAGTTATCAATGCTACCAGCAGCGGCCCAGAGCGTGAAAGAGTAGTTGCAATATGAGCATCAACACCAATTTTTAAGAACAAATTTTTAATGACTGGCTTACTAAAAATAATAAACGCGATTGAACCTGCGCCCATGGAGAAGGTTATGAAATTGATACTTCCTAACTGACCAAGCAGAGAACCAAGTATGCCCAAGAAGTTCTGGCCGCTGGCAGACACGCCGAATACGTGTTGCATTTGACTAAGACCAATAATCAAAGCAGACGCAGTTACAAAAGCACTAATTACTGGGTGGGATAAAAAATTCGCCATAAATCCCAAGCGCAACAGTCCAAGCAACAACAAAAATAAGCCCGACAGAAAGGTGAGAACCAGGGCTGCAGCGAGCGTTTCCTCTGGGGTAGCCAAAGATAATTTCGCCAAGGCTGCAGCGGTCATCAGTGAAATAACAGCAACTGGAGCGACTGACAAGGTATTGCTGGTCCCAAACAGAGCATAAACCGTTAAACCGACCATACTTGCATAAAGACCAGTTTCAGCAGGGAGTCCTGCCAACAAAGCATAGGCGAGCGCTTGCGGGATTAACATTATAGCTACAATCAAAGCGGCAATTGTGTCATCAACAAATTTTGAATTTGTATAGTTGGGAGCCCAAACGAAAATTGGAAAATAACGTTTCAGTGAAAATACTTTATTCAAAACAATACCCTTATCTAATTAACAGACATTCCAGCTTTCCTACGGCTGACTAACTTATAAAATCTCGTGCAACCAAAATATAACAAGTCGATTATCAATATAGAGAAAATCGCGATAGCTAGTCCCCATTCTATCGCGATCGAATTCAAAGGCACTGTATAAGTGTATTGCTCTAATGTCTCCTGAAAGAATTCTTGATCCGCTGCAAACAGGACATGCATAGCGACAACAAGCGCATTATGTCCCAACGCCAACCTTTCGTTTTCTAATCTATAATAACGATCCGTAATTAACCGAATACTCTCAGAATCACTTCGAAAGACAGTGTCATTGCTGCCATCATAGTAGGCGATTAGAGCTTCCAGGTCTCCGCCAAATAAACTATTCGCCGTCTTCTGAAAGCCACTAATATTAAAACTTACCTCTTGATAGTGTGCATCAATGCGCTTGGCATATTGATCGACAAAACTAGGTACCTGAATACCAATGAGTATTCCGGTCGCAAAGATTGCAAAGCGAATGTAAGCTTTAAGTAGATTAATAATAAACATGAAAGAGAAAGTTTAGTAGAGGGATCACTATGAACTATACCTTAGTTCATTCTTTGACTAGAAAAGTCACTAATTAGTTCATCCTTGTTGCAACAAATTACGCAGATCAATAATGGCCGCATTGGCGCGGGATATGTAATTCGCCATTGTTAAAGAATGATTAGCAAAAATACCAAAGCCTGATCCATTTAGAATAATGGGAAAAAACACAGTACGCAGGCTCGCTTCCAGCTCGCGAATAATCTGATCCAGGCTCGTCATCGCATTCTTGTCTTTCAATACTTGCTCGAAGTCTTTACGCACTGCAACCAAAAAATGCATAAGCGCCCAAGAAGCACCTCGGGCCTCGTAGAACACATCGTCGATCTGTAACCATGGCGTGCGAATGGCTGCTTTAGAGCTCGCCAGGGTAGATCGTTCGGCACCAGACTCGCCCATCAGGTCAGTGTGAATGCGTTCCTGGCCAACGCTGGCGCTCAATCGTTGAGACAAACTGCCAAGGCGTGATTCAACATCCAGCAACCAATTAGCAAGATTATCTGCTCGGGCAAAAAACTGCGCATCAACGTCTCGCGGATCTGTAATTCTTCCTAAATAAGAGTAGAGACTTTCCACCGCTTCGTTATACTCAACTTCTGTCGGCGGAAAGAGCCAGCTGTCATTATCAAAATGAAATCGCGGCTCACTGATGATTAGATCAGGATCTTCTACCGATTGGGATTGAGAACGACTAAAGCTTTCTCTAAATGCACGAGACAAATCCCTCATTTGCACTAGCGCACCAAACTCCCAATTAGGAATATTATCCAGATACACACCAGGTGGCATAACATCGTTAGTTAAGTAACCTCCCGGTTTACCAAGTAGAGTTTCTGCAACTTGAATTAAAGCACTGGTAGTGGCGGCACCTACAACATACTGATTACCATCAACAGCAAGTTTGGCTGCGGTGTTTTGGCTAATGGAAAATTCGGCAGGTTCTCTGCTCCAATACACACCCACGATCAAGATGAAGATAATAAGAATGCCAAGAACACAAAAAGCTATTTTTCGAAAGATGGTGCCATCTCCGCTCAACTGCAGCCCTGCAATAAGACCAAAAAGTTTTTGTTTAATGGGTTCCCAAAACTTCATAAACGGGTCTTAATCCTCAGATATTCTCAGTCGAATACTTATCTGTGACGCTAATTCAATATTACCCCGCAGTCGATATCCTTCAACACCGCTCCGCATTTCAAGAAACATCCAGCGCGCAAGCGCATCATTCGGCGCTGTTATTAAAATAAAAGCTTCATGCTGTTTCGCCTGGTTAGCAATATCTGCTAATTGCGCTTGGGCAGATTCGCTGCGGGCGGAAAACTCTTGATTGTCTAAATTAAAAAATAAATCACCGGAATTTTGTTCAGATTGCAAAGACAACCAAGCCTGTGGCAAGGCAGGATGATCCTCATCCACAAATTTTGCATTTTCTAACAGCTCCTCTGCATTAACGAACAAACCTCTCCGACTTGCTTCTAAAGACAGTTCCACATAGCGCAAGACGATGCGTTCCAGACCATCAGTTGCAATTTCATTTTCAGGGTCCATAGCCAAGATCCGCTTAAACCGGCCGTGAGCACTATCGTCAGCCGGCTTTAATAAGCGATCATCATCAAGCGCCTGAAGTGCTTCATACAGCGTATCTGCTATAAATCTTTCTCTTGCGGTTTGCTGACTCGCAATTACGACTCGAGGTTCACTTAATGGTCGGATTTCAGGAATAACCACAGCGCTTTCTGCAGGCGCCACCGGCACAGGAATAGTTTCTTGTGCTTCGCAGGCCGCGAGCAGCAAGAATAATACTACTGCCAATAGCCGTGCCTTTCTGAAACTAATTAACATAACTGATAAAAAAATCCCCAGGGCTTATCCCAGTACCTCAGTAAATGGAATGAATTCAAGAATGTCACCAGAGGCAATAGCAGTGTAGGGCGGGATTATTGCAAGACCCTGAGCGTTGCTCAAGGATGCACCAACACCAGAACTTTGGTCTACGAGCGGCTTGACCTGAAGCCCGTTTTCACCGTGAGAATACAAATTAGCTCTTATGTATTGCTGGCGTTCTCCCGATTGCCCTTTAGTAAAACCAGCAGTGACAGGATAACCACTAGGCAGGGAACTGTCGCAACCCAACATCGCCAACAAAGAAGGCCTGACCAAGAGGACAAATGTAACAAAAGCCGAAACAGGATTCCCAGGAAGACCAAAGAACTGAGCTTTCCCAACTTTACCACTGGCGAAGGGTTTCCCCGGTTTAATTGCTAACTTCCACAAATCGAGATGGCCATTTGCCTCAACCGCCGCCTTTACATGATCTTCTTCTCCAACAGACACCCCGCCCGTGCTAATAATGCAATCAACTTTCGCCGCAGTATCAGCCAACACTTGCTTAGTAGTTTCGAGATCATCGACTACCACTCCTAGCTCTTTCACTTCGCACTTCAATTCCTGCAATAAAGCTGCGAGAGAATAGTAATTCGAATTATATATCTGCCCTGGTTTAAGCTCATTGCCTGGAAGCACAAGCTCATCGCCGGTAGTCATCACCGCAACACAAAGCTTGCGTTTGACAACAAGAGAAGATGCCCCAGTAGATGCCACTAAACCAAGATCTTGAGGCAATAAGCGATGGCCTTTTGTTAACAAAGTAACCCCAGCCCTAATGTCATCACCCGCTCGTCTCAAGTTTTCACCTCCTACAACAGTCTGCAAGACTTTTACATGATCGCCCATAGCTTGGCAGTTCTCTTGCATAACAACCGCATCAGCCCCTAGAGGAATAGGTGCTCCCGTAAAAATGCGCGCAGCTTCACCCTCGGCCAAAAAACTACCGATTTCACCCGCGGCAATTCGTTGCGTAATCTTTAAGGTCGCAAATTCACCATTTGGTTCATTATTTAAATCAGCACTACGGACCGCATAACCATCCATAGCACTATTGGTGAGTGGCGGGACGTCCACATTGGAAACAATATCTGTAGCCAACACTCGACCAGTACTTTCTAGTAGTGGAACGGACTCACTCTCATCGATAGACGCTAATGTACTGAGTAATGTATCAAATGCTTCGTTTATTGGAGTAAGTGATGACATAGAATTTCCAATTGACTGCGTTTATGCAGCATCAGGCTCCGAAGATTCGCTGGATTTAATCTGTAGCTTCGATAAAGCAGTTCCGCCATAGAGAAGCTTGATGACATCTTGCAAATCTCCATGCCAGGATCTTTGCTTGATACCAAAAGTGTCAAAGATTTTCTTACTCGACAAAGTTGAATTAAGAATTTCTGGCGCTCTCACATCCTGTTCAGTGATTTTTATGGAGTCTAGGAGCTGATAAATTAATTGATCGTTATTCGCCGCATATTTCATTACCTGCTCGACAAATTCATTTTCGCGTTTAGTCTCTAAGCTGGAGTAATGATACGTACCCCAAACATTAGCTTCACAATCAATTTGCTGACAAATCGCTAAAATCGCTGCCGCCAAATCACCTGTATGGGTTGGACTAAAGCGCCGCCGAGATACTGGAAGCTGCCCTTGATCACGCGCTGCAGCTCGAATCCATGACTTGATGAGCCCCCTTTTTTTCTTACCAAACAGCCAGCCCGAGCGAATCACTATATGAGAGGTATGCCTTCTTACTGCTCTCTCCCCCTGCAACGAAGCCAAACCATAAACCCCCTGGGGATTAGTTTCATCTGTCTCGTTATAACCTAGCTTTTTGGTACCGTCGAATACATAAGCATTGGATAGATGCAATATGGGGATATTCAGATGATCACAAATCTCTGACAAAGCCGCTGGCAAGCGAGAATTAATCTGATAACAACGCTCTTCGGAAGTTTCCGCGCGCCGAAGGGCACTGTGGTTACCAGAAATAAAATCAGCCAAGTTGATTAACTGAGTAGGTGCGGAGTCGGTTACTAATTTGGCAATACTTACTGGGTCGTCCGGATCAAAATACTTATCCGCAGGCGCCTGAAAACGGATCTTGTGCATGCGCAAGATCTCAATCAAATCCTTGGCTGTAGGGCTATTGCCACCAACAATAAAGAGCTTCAAAGCTAATACCCGTCTATTTTAGAAACCAATCAACAACTCACGACTTAAATCTCAGGCAATCATTGCCGGAAGTCAAGTCTGACGCGGGTTTCCGTAAAATTCTCGAATTTGAACAAGCGGAGCTATGCGTAATCTAGGGCCCCAGAAATACTTTACTCAAATATTAAAAAGCATAACGAGCAGTCCGTCTCAGGTCTCGAAGAGCACAGTGTGCGCCGCAAATTCAACGCAAAAAGCCATTCGGTAGAAAGATGTAAAACAAGCACATGAGAATTTTCAAATAGCATTTGGCCAAAGAAACCGCAAGCACAACAACTCAGTTCTGGCATGGGAGCTGACTTTAGCAAGTGACTAGGAAAGACAAATTTTGACGGCACCAGCACATTGCGCCGTAGTTTGCTTAAAAAGGGATGTCGTCATCGAAGTTATCAAAGTTAGCCGGCGCCGACTGCGGTTGAGCAGCAGCCTGCGGTTGAGCCTGCTGCGCCGGTGCCGCCGCTGGCTGATTGCCAAAATCCTGGCCTGCACCTGCACCACCACGACTGTCTAACATCTGCATTTCATTCGACACAATTTCGGTGGAATAGCGCTTCACGCCATCCTGTTCCCAGGAGCGAGTCTGCAATCTTCCTTCTACATAAAGCTTAGACCCCTTCTTTACATATTGCTCGACAATTTCAGCTAAACGGTTGAAGAACACTACGCGATGCCATTCAGTTTTTTCTTGCTGATCACCACTAGTCTTATCTTTCCAGGTATCACTAGTCGCTATTGAGATATTTGCGACGGCATTGCCATTTGGCATATACCTGACTTCTGGGTCGTTTCCCACGTTACCCACCAGAATAACTTTATTTACACCTCGACTCGCCACGCTTATCTCCCTTTCAGAATTCGGATACAGAGAAGATTGAGTTTATACCATTGCCGTCAGAATTAGGATATTTCTAGTGAAATTGGTTTTGAAATTTCGGAGTCCTAAAAAAGCTCGCGATTAAGCGCTCTACTGACAGCTATCTATTGCAGAATTTTTGCTTTTTGTTTGCTTTTTGTAAAAGCAAACCAAATAATTTCAACGATTAAGTCCTTTAATCCAAACGGCGCTTTACTCGCGTATCAATAATTAATGATAATGGTCGGTTTCGCCACGCGGTATTGAGTAATTCATGGATCAGATTGTTGTACGCGGTGCTCGCACCCATAATCTAAAAAATATAAACCTTACAATCCCCCGCGACAAACTAGTGGTAATAACTGGGTTGTCGGGATCAGGCAAATCGTCCCTCGCTTTTGATACACTATACGCAGAAGGACAGCGCCGTTACGTTGAATCTCTCTCCACCTATGCACGACAATTCCTCTCCATGATGGAGAAGCCAGATATCGATCACATCGAAGGTCTATCACCTGCAATTTCAATTGAACAAAAATCCACCTCTCATAATCCGCGCTCAACAGTGGGCACGATCACAGAGATCTACGACTATCTCAGACTTTTGTTCGCACGAGTTGGCGAACCTCATTGTCCAGACCACAATATCAAGCTAGAAGCACAAACTGTCAGCCAAATGGTTGACAAAGTGATGGGGCTGCCAAAGGACACTCGCATCATGGTCTTGGCGCCCGTAGTTCGGGAACGCAAAGGCGAACATATTCACGTATTTAATGAGCTTAAAACCAGCGGTTTTATCCGCGCACGCGTTGACGGCATTGTTTGCGAAATCGACTACCCGCCAGACCTAGAGAAAAAGAAGAAACACTCCATCGATGTCGTCATTGATCGTCTAAAAATCAAAGAAGGCATTGAGCAGCGATTAGCGGAAAGCTTCGAGACAGCGATCCAACTGGCTGATGGCTTAGCCACAGTAAGCCTCTCTGCCTCTAAAGACAAGAATGAGGATAAAGAAGCTAACCTGATTTTCTCCGCTCTGTTTGCTTGTCCAAAATGCGGACACAGTATTTCGGAATTAGAGCCCAAACTCTTTTCATTTAACAGTCCCGCTGGTGCCTGCACTAGTTGCGATGGGCTCGGCCTCAAGCAATTTTTCGATGAATCCCGGATCATTACTGATGAAGCGCTTTCTCTTGCGGAAGGAGCGATTCGTGGCTGGGACCGACGCAATATTTTTTACTTTCAGATGCTGACATCGCTTGCTGACCATTTTGGCTTCAAGATCGATACCCCGTTTAATAAGCTCAGCAAAAAGCATAGAAGCATTATTCTCCATGGCAGCGGCAAGGAAGTTATCGGTTTCAAATACGTGAATGATAAAGGCAGTACCTACACACGCAGCTGGCCCTTCGAAGGCATTTTACCAAACATGGAGCGCCGCTACCGCGAAACCGAATCGAATATGGTGCGAGAAGAACTTGCTAAATATTTAAGCTCCCAATTCTGCCCTGAATGCGAAGGCACTCGTCTGCGCCGCGATGCACGCTTCGTATTAATCAAAGGTACTAATCTGCCACAAATCACTGAGATGACAGTCACAGGGGCATCGAACTATTTTCATAAACTGAAATTCACTGGCAAAAGCGCCAAGATTGCAGAAAAAGTACTAAAAGAACTTCAAGATCGTCTCAAATTTCTTGAAGATGTTGGCCTGAATTATCTTTCCTTAAGTCGTTCAGCAGACACTCTTTCTGGCGGTGAAGCGCAACGTATCCGTCTGGCCAGTCAAATTGGTGCTGGACTCGTTGGGGTCATGTACATACTGGATGAACCTTCCATCGGTTTACATCAACGAGACAACAATCGCCTCCTTAAGACACTTTTTCATCTACGAGACCTTGGCAATACGGTAATTGTAGTTGAGCATGATGAAGAGGCGATCCGTAGTGCTGACCACATCATTGATATAGGGCCTGGCGCCGGGGTGCATGGCGGCACTATCGTTGCTGAAGGCAATATAAAGGCAATAGAACAATCAAAAGAATCATTAACTGGCAAATTTCTAAGTGGTAAAGAAAAAATATCTGTCCCGACCAAGCGCTCCAATTACAATAAGAATAATTTGATGATACTAAAAGGTGCCTCAGGTAACAATTTGAAAAATGTAGATCTTATTATTCCCATTGGCTTATTTACTTGCATTACAGGCGTCTCGGGATCTGGTAAATCCACACTGATAAACAACACACTCTATCCCATTGCCGCCACTAAACTGAACAATGCATCTACCTTGAATCCAGCGGCCTATGAAGAGATCGAAGGCTTGGAGTTGTTAGACAAAGTAGTCGATATTGATCAAAGCCCTATTGGCCGCACTCCCCGCTCAAACCCAGCAACGTACACCGGCATCTTCACACCGGTCAGAGAATTATTCGCCGGCACCCAGGAAGCACGAACCCGGGGCTATAGGCCAGGGCGCTTCAGCTTTAATGTTAAAGGTGGCCGCTGCGAAGCTTGCCAGGGTGACGGTGTCGTAAAAGTAGAGATGCATTTCTTACCCGATGTGTATGTTGCCTGCGATGTTTGCAAAAGCCGTCGTTATAATCGCGAAACTCTGGAAGTAAAATACAAAGGGTTAAATATCAACGAGGTATTGGAGTTAACCGTCGAAGACGCCAGAGAATTTTTCGATGCGATTCCCGCGATTGCACGCAAACTACAAACATTAATGGACGTCGGGCTTTCTTATATTCGCTTGGGTCAGGCAGCAACAACTTTATCTGGCGGCGAAGCACAACGGGTCAAACTTTCACGTGAATTATCCAAACGCGATACGGGCAAGACCCTCTATATCCTTGATGAACCAACCACCGGATTACATTTTCAAGACATTCGACAATTGCTTTCAGTACTCCATCGCTTAAGAGACCACGGCAATACCATTATCGTCATCGAACACAATCTTGACGTAATCAAAACAGCCGATTGGATTGTAGATCTTGGCCCAGAGGGCGGAAGTGGTGGTGGGAAAATTATTGCCGAAGGCTCACCGGAGCAACTGACGAAAGTTAAGGCATCCCATACGGGATGCTATCTAAAGAAAGTGCTCTAGTTATAGTTATATTTTTAGGCTGATCTCGTACTTAGATTTAGAATGGCAAAATAGAAAACCAGGGACGATTTTGAAAAAAGGAATAGCCGAATTAACGGTAGATGGGTAACCTTCGCCGTATCTGCGCCCTACCTTCTTCCCATTTCGGCTCACCATCATAGATAGGAATATTGTTGATATCGACGCTGAACCAAGATCCACCTTCGCTACCCAACAGCAGAGTAGAATCATCCATCCAAGTTAGAGCTTCAACGATACCGCTCACAGCAGGATCCAGCGATAATCTGCGCGCTTCTCCAGAGAGCCATTTTCCCTCAACTCCCGGGACTGGAAACAACCAAACTTCCGTGTAACCTGTCACGGCAAGCCATTCCCCATTTTGTGATAGATCAGCCGCAGTAATAAAAAACAGATCAGCATGGCTATCAACCTTTTCTAAAACGTTGATTTGGTCTGATTTCCAATCGGTCAAGCGGTAAAGATTCGCTCCTGGCGCCAATTGAAAAACCCCTTCTCCACGATGTTTTGTTAGCACATAGATCGCGTCATCATGAACAAAAAGCGCTTCGCTATCAAAAGTCCAGCGATCCGGAGGATAATGTGATTGATCAGGGTAGCTGACCGGAATAAACTGATATGGCCTGGTTCGAGAAACTGCACTGGGGTTCGGCTCATTGATTACATAAATACCGAGATCACGACGCGCATTACCATTATTACCCATGTCTGCAATATAAATAGCACCTTTAGTGATGGCGATATCTTCCCAATCTATATTAGCAGCCAATTCGATAGTCAAACCTGGATAAGCTTGCTTACCAGCTTCAACTTCCTCTCCATGAAATCGCCCTTCCAGAAAAGAAGGGATAATTATCTTACCCTGACTATCTAGCGCAAATAATCGCGGCACATCGCCGCTATCGTTATGCACCCAAAGCACATCGTCATATGTCTGTGATTTTGCCAAACCACTTTGCTCATTAATGGCCGCAAATTCAATATCCAACACTTTACGCACGGCACCTTCCGGCTGAGCACGTGTTAAATTGTCTTGCGACATAAAAATAAAAAAACACAATAGAAGCAGAACTTCCTTAATACTCGATTTTAATTTCAAAAGAAAACTCACTATTTGATTAAAGTGGTGCAAAATATATATGATTATCTTAGCGAAATATTCTTGCAATAAAAAATGCTTTTAATCACGTCTATTGTTAATAGCTAAAGCAAATTGTTATACGATCAATGAACCTTGAACACTGGATATTCAACCGGGTTATCCCCCGCCAACGCTCCCACGAAATACTCATCGAAGAGATTCCAGAACACAAGCCCATCATCAGCCTGAGGCTCAAGCAAATAGAAAATAAGGTAAGCAAGGCGATTATTGAGGGAAACAATAAAATCACCGCGTGAGAATGTGCGTTTCGCAGACTGAAACTCGCCATCAAGCAAAGTGTTTTCGTGGCCATTTAATTGAACGTTACTTTTGTCCATGCCTCTAACTACAAATACTTCACCAGTATAGGTGACGTCCGCTTGAAGAATATTCACTTTAATCCCATGTTCTTCCAGCTTGTCTTTTAAAAACGTAAAGTCACCATTAAAAATATAAGACGCAGGCACTCTAGAAGTTAAGGAAGGTATAAACGCGTTGTAATTCTGCACTCCTTCTGTAACAACTAATTCAGAACTTCGAACGAAATCAATATCGCCGTCTTCTTTCTCAAAGGGGATATATTTGTAACTTAGCAAATCTAGTGGTTCAGGCAGAGGCACCATATCAAATTGCACACCCTTCTCTTGTCCAATTGCAGAATTTCTCACAGCCTCATCGGCACTTAAATTAATCGCCCGCATATCAGGGCCAAACATATAGGTGTATTCCAGAATCTCTTCGATGAATACGTTGGCCGCATGCACTCGCTTGTAAAAAGGGTCATGAGAAAATGTTTCACTCAGAATGGCCATACGATTCCGTAGCCCCATATTGTTCGTTAAATATCGTGGCGCATGACTATAAGTACGCAACTCTTTCGGTGGCCAATCACGATAATCGAAACCTCCGTACCAACTGAATTCTAAATCGAACTTCTCTCTTACAGCCGCCTGGATTTTTGGCAACATTTCAGAGGCTGTGTAATCGGTCGGCGGCGCCTCGCCAGCAGTGTGGTAGGCAGGAGCATAAGTCAGTGAATAGCCATGCCAGGTGCCATTAGTGGTATGAAGATCGACCAACAAATCCGGATCCCAGCGGTTTATAACTTTCTCGAACAGCGCCTTGGTTTCCAATGCTTCCACGATCATGCCATCTCGATTTAAATCGTAACCATTGGCAGTTCGAATACCAGTAACTGGAGGGCTCAAGTCTTGATTCGGCCGCGTGTTTAAATCCATAGTATCGTTGCCATCGGCGTTATACACAGGTACAAAAATGAGGATCTGGTTTTCTAACAAATGTTGCTTATCGCCAAATAAAATATCGCGCATCGCGATAAGAGAAGCTTCCTTCCCTTCAACTTCACCGCCATGAATATTGGCTTGAATATAAACCACTAAACTGTCTGATTGAAAAGCTTGTTCAGGTGTTTTTACAGGAGGGTCAGCCAATACAACCAATGGTACTTCTCTACCCTGTTCAGTTAATAGCAGCGTTTCGCGATGCATTAATTCAGTTTGTGCATCCAAGGCATCGAGCACATCAACCACATCTTTTAATGTGGAAGTACGTTCATAATTTGTCCTCTCAGCAACTGTCACCATCGCTTCGGAGAAAACGCTGTAGTTTTCCGCAGCAAATGCCCCACGCAACAGCATCAATAAACCCAGTGCCAAAGTTAATCGATTCATAAATACGAACCCCTTTTCTAAGAATTCTTTTCTACCTGTTAAGTATAAATTAAAGCAGGCAAGTTGCTCGAATAACAATTCCTACTTTGTGATTCCATCAGTTCCATTTACAGCCATTTGCTACAGTATGTGACTTGCCCAAGCAATTTGCGCTTAAAGCACCGTATTTCGTGACATTCAGAGATTTCTAGGTTTCTGAATTTGTTGCTTTTCACCCTTAAAAATTATACCTTTTAAAGCAGCTATATATTCTTAAGTCAGTTGCGTAACAAACACGCACAAAAATACACAAATTAGCCACCCAAACAGCAATTCGATTTGAGTGAATTCTTACAATAAAAAACGGAGCTATGTCAGTGAATTCCAAACTAACTCGCAGACGTTTTATCAAGGGGGTAATTTTCTCCGGCGCTGCCGCTTCAACCGGTGCTGGTTATTACCTCGCAACCGCCCAATCTGGCGGCGGCGCCGCAGAGCGCTTGGTAAATCTGAACATTAATGGGCGTTCGCGACCTGTTGATGTCATGCCTTCTGAGACACTTGCCTACACCCTGCGCTACAAGCTTGATTTAACCGGCACCAAAATCGGTTGTAATCGCGGCGAATGTGGTGCTTGTACGGTGTTGATCGATGGTGTCCCGAATTATTCCTGCTCAGTACTGACCCATAACGTCAAAGATAAAGCAGTGATTTCCATCGAGGGGGTCAAAGCAGCAGATGGCACATTGCACGCCGTCCAGGAAGCCTTTGTAGCAGAAAACTCACCCCAATGTGGTTTCTGCACACCGGGCCAGGTGATGTCAGCAGTAGCATTACTTAATGAGAATCCTCGCCCTACCCGTGAAGAAGTTCGCGCCGGCCTATCAGGTAATCTGTGCCGATGCGGTGCCTATGAACATTATATTAATGGCGTCTTACGCGCCTCGGGGCAAATAGCATGACTACTCATATAGGACGCGATTTCGTGCCACCAGATGTGCCTGGAAAGGTCACTGGTGAGATCAAGTATGCGGAAGACTATAAGAGGGAAGGCATGGTCTTCGCCCGCTTACTGACAAGCCCACTGCCCAGCGGCAGAGTGGTAAACATCGATGCTTCAGCAGCTCTAAGAATGGATGGCGTCGTTGGCATATTAACCGCCGACGATCTCGCACCGATTGCTCCTCCGGGTAATCCCTCCTTAGCTTCTGAATACGTCACCTACGTCGGCCAACCCATTTTGGCTGTCGCAGCAACTTCTGAAGAGATCGCCGAATCAGCCATCGATGCTATCCGTATCGATTTCGAACGCAGAGATTTCGTGGTTGATCCACTTGAAAGCCTGAAGCCCGGGGGCAGCAATGCCTACCCAGAAGGCAACGTTCTAGTTCGCACCCGCGAAGAAGGACCCGAAGGCACACCAATTCTAAATGCTGAAATCAAAGACATTAAATGGAATCAAGCTGATATCGACGCCATTCGTGATGGCCGTAATCCAGAAGGTGGCGAGTTCACCACCAATTGGGCATTCGGCGATATCGACGCTGGCTTTGCTGAAGCGGCTGCCATTATCGAAGAGCCATTCGTCACCATGGGATACGCCCACCATTCATTAGAAGCACGCACCTCGATGGCCTATTGGGAAAATGGCAAAGTCTATTTCCACGGTTCTTCACAATCGCAAAGTGCCAACAACGCTGGCCTTGCCCGTATGTTAAACATTGATCTTGCTGATCTTGTGTTCATCAATGAAGCAACCGGTGGTGGTTTCGGTTCCAAGATTGGGCCCTACCCCATCATGGCTGTTGCCGGAAACTTCTCCCGCGTACTTAATCGCCCCGTGCAACTAAGAATTACCCGCGAGCAAGAGTATTACATCGGGTCCGCCCGCTCTGGTATTCAGGGTTGGCTCAAAATCGGTGTAAGGGAAAACGGCAAAGTCTGTGCGGTTGATCTGGCTATAGTAAATGATGGCGGTGCAACTGGTGGTGGGAGTGGTAACTCCTCTGCTCAGCATGTCACCGTTTGTTTGCAGCCAGAAGCCATGCGTTATCGTGGCATTTCCGTTTACACTAACACAACACCTCGTGGGGCCCAGCGGGGCCCAGGCCAGAATGAAATAGCAGCAGTCCTGGCGCCAATGACTGACAAAATTGCCGCACAAGTAGATATCGATCGCGTAGCCTTCCGGCGCCTAAATGCGTTAAGAAGCGACGGGTTCCAAGGTGGCAGCCAGGGGCCAGTAACTAGCTCGTTTATTGCCGAAGCATTGGATCAAGGCGCACGAGAATTCGATTGGCAGACACGCGAAGCCAGCTCTAGAGAACTTGGTGGCAGTAAGAAACGAGGCATCGGTGTTGGTATCGGTTACCACGGTGCCGGAGGGCGTGGCTACGATGGCTTATTGCGCATCACACCTGATGGCACACTGCACATCCATACTGGTGTGGGAAATTTAGGCACGTACTCTTATGCAGGAAACTGCCGAGTTGCTGCCGAAGTGATGAAAATACCTTGGGAGAATTGCGAAATTCACCGAGGCCGCACTGACCGCCATTTACCTCATAGCTCGGGCCAAGGTGGGAGTAATACCATCTTCACTCACAGCCGAACGATGTGGGTAGCCGGACAGGATCTCATTACTAAAATGAAAGAAATCGCGGCAATGGATCTCGGTGGCGAAGCGGATGATTACGAAATCGCTGATCAACGGGTGTTTAACTCTGCCGACCCATCTCAAGGTCTCACCTATGCCCAGACTGCCCAACGTGCCATGGCATTGGGTGATAAATACGATGGTTCTGTTTATCCAGAAGACATTAACCCAATCACTGTTTTAGCAACGCAAGGTGTTGCCGGCACTGGTTTGGTCGGTGTAGCCAAAGACAATATTCCTGGTCAAGGTCAACCCCCAGGTAGCATAGTTGGCTTCTGTGAAATTGAGCTTGATACAGACACCGGCAAAATCGAAATCACAGATTACACAGCAGTGGCCGATTGCGGCACCATTGTGCACCCAAAGAACTTCGAAAATGCTATGCGCGGCGGCATGGTCTGGGGTGTTGGTTTAACCAACCTCGAGCGCCATGTCTACGATCCTCAGAATGGGCTACCTGCCAACACTGGCCTCTACCAGAACAAGCCCCCAACGAATATGGATGTACCGGTAGACACAGTGCAACAGGCAGTGAATATTCCTGACCCACAAAACCCAGTGGGTGCACGCGGAATAGGGGAGCCGACCCAGGGTGCCATGGCGGCAGCTCTGGCAAGCGCCATAACCGATGCATTGGAAGGCCATCTATTTAATACGGCGCCAACCACCACGGATATGATCATTGATCACTTGGCTGGTAACGACTACAGCACCAAGTCCCTTAAAACCAATACTTTCTAGAGGTAGCAGAACCCATGCCATCACATGACGTAATGCCAAATATGGAACTGTACCAGCCAGTACAGGTCGAAGATGCGCTTGAGATTGCTGATCGCCTTGCAGATAGGGGTTGGTTAGTAGGTGGTGGACAAGACACTTATGGGTGGTTAAAAGACCGCGCCAAAGATGTCGACGCCCTCATCGACTTGAGTGCTATCGAATCCCTCAGGGGAATTCGTGAAACTGCAGACGGGGTCGAAATCGGCGCCCTTACTACTTTGACCGAAATCATAAACAGTGATGTTCTCAAGAACAGCTATGCATTGTTAACTGATGCGGCTGGTGTAGTAGCAAGCCCACAAATCCGAAATATCGGCACCCTCGGTGGTAACGTGTCGCAAGATGTTCGCTGCTGGTATTACCGCCGCGGCCTTTCTTGCTATCGTGCTGGCGGCAACTTGTGCTATGCCGACACCCCTGAAGGGATGAACCGCGAACATGCCCTTTTCGATGCAAGCCGCTGCGTTGCTGCTGGCGCATCGGATACTTCTTCTGCGTTAGTTGCACTAGACGCCTCCATGGTTATTGAGAATAGTGGTGGTGAGCGAGTCGTGTCTGCCGAAGATTTCTTTGTTGGACCGGCTAACGATATCGAAAACACTACTATCCTTCGTCCCGGAGACATTCTCACTGCGGTGAGAATTCCAAGCACCTGGGCAAATGCTTCTTTCTATTGGGAAAAAGTGGCAGATCGCAATGTATGGGATTTTTCATTAGTGAATATTGCAGCGGCTTTTAAATTGAGCGGCGGGAATATTACTGATTCGAGAATCGTCGCAGGTGCGGTGCAGACTACACCACGTCGTCTCACTAATGTGGAAAGTGCCGTTCAGGGGCAGCCTAAAAATCAAGAGACTGGTGAGTCTGTGATGAATATGGCTACTGATGGCGCACGAACTCTGGCACACAATGGCTTTAAGGTGCCATTACTACAGAACCTGGTTAAGCGGGCAATAAGCGCGTAATTATTGCTGGTAAAGCCAAAAATATATAGCTAGCTCTGTAAAAACCCCGCCTCCATGAGGAGACGGGGTTTTTTTGACTTAGCAATAATCGAAGCAGAGTGGACTCCCCTCTTTCTCAGACCCGCGGCAATCGATAAACGCGCATTGCATTGTCATGAAACATGGCTGCACGTTCGTCATTTGAGAATCCTGCGGTCAGTTTTTTAAATTGATTCCAGAGGACTGTGTAGGAACAGGACAGCTTATCCACAGGAAAATTACTTTCGAACATGCAGCGGTCAGGCCCGAACTGATCGATAATGTAGTTGTACCAATCTCTGTTGGCGTCGAGCAATTCATCAGATGTGGGAGGCTTGCTCATCTCGTGCCATCCATAGCCGTTAACAACCATTTGAATCCCGCCAACTTTAGCTACCACGTTGGGGCATTCCGCTAATTTAGCAACAGCAGTCTTCCAGGATTGAAATACTTCATCTCGACGGTCCGAATAAGAACCCACTCCAATCGGTCCGCCGAGGTGGTTGAAAATAATAGTTGTATCTGGAAAAGATTTCGCCAGATCGGTTAAGTCAGCGATGTGCGTGTGATAGAGCCAACCCTCGAATGATAGACCATAAGTTCGCAGATGTGCGTAACCCTTGCGAAAGTCGGAATCTAAAAGTATATGCTGTGGAGCATCCGCAGGCAGGTTAGGCAGCACTGACCGATCAGCCCAAGCTGCGCGATGCCTTATTCCCCGAAACCGTTGCGGACTTGCTGCAATATGCGCTTCGAGCACGGGTGCAATACCGTCTCCAAGTCTGAGATCTGCAGAACCAACAATCCCAGTGGCAACTCGCATGTCACCATAACCACCACTGGCACTTTTTGCGGCAATACCTTGCACAAACTCCGTCTCACCAACAACTTTCAATTCTTCCGGACCATCTGCTCGATACATGGACGTGCATTCAACAAAAACTGTCTGTCGAACATTATGAGCGGCCGTGTCTTCAAGCAAATCTTCAAGCATGTAGCGATTGTTTGGCCGATCCCAAAAGTGATGATGCGGATCGATGATTGGAAGGTCAGGCTCAAGCGCAACTTCCTGGGTTAATTCAAGCCAGTCCGGCATGACTTGGGCGTTTGCCGATTTCGAACTATACCCGGGCAAGATAGCACCAAGCGCAGCACCACTGGCGCCAAATAAACCTGCCTGCTGAATAAAATTGCGGCGTGTGATTTTACTCATGACCTAGTTCCTAAAAATTAATTCAGAGGGAAGCATAACGAATACAGGTGACCAGAGTAATACTTATTTTAGCTACTATTCAATTAAGGAAAACGAGCTAGACCCGGAGGGCACAAGCATGATCTTCAGAGCCTAAACTCTTCCTCGAGCAGTCTATCTGACGGACCAAGGCTCCGCCGGGCCAAAGAATTCCATATAACCAGAAACTACTCAATTTTTGCGTTGATCTTTTATCGGGTATTGCGATTAGGGATTTCTGGATTCAAGGTTCTGACATGCTCAGCAATCGACCTGATCTCACTATCGGTCAAGCTACTTGAAAAAGGCGGCATATTGCCTTGTCCCCTGCTGATTATATCCGCTACATAACCGGTACCAAACGCCGCCAAACCCTCCAGCGGCATGCCATTGTGACCTCCCTCGCCGCGACGCCCATGACAAAATACGCAAGAATTTTGAAATAAGGCCATACCCTCCGAATTTGCCAGGGGCGGGGTGATTTGTTCGAGTACGATGGAAGTTTCTTCCTCCTCCTCCAGCAATCTAAACAACCACATGCTGTCTCCCCTATTAGATGCAGCCAGCAAATTGCCAGCAGAGAACACGGCAATATATTGTTTACCATCGTGTTCGAATACAGAGGGAGGTGCATTGACTCCAGCATCAGTCATAAATTCCCATAGTTTGGTCCCGTCACGAGAATCCATTGCGGTAAATCGGCCATCGTTGCGACCCGCAAACAAAAGATCTCCAGCAGTGGCAACGAGCCCGCTGTAACAGCGACTGGACCAACGCTGAGACCATAACCTGCGGTTTGTCCGCAGGTCCATGGCGGCCACAACACCAGTAGTTGTAATTGGAGCAAAGCGCATGCTGCCACCAGTATAACGGTCCCCGTTTTCCACTTGCTCAACATCAGCTCGAGTAGAATATGCGGCCTGGCGCTCACCAGCACAAACATACATAACACCTTTCCTTGGGTCCACAGTGCTTGGAGGCCAATTAGCCTCGCTGCGTCGCAGCAAAACCGGATCTTCCCAAAAGGGAGTGAAGATATCTCCGTCGTTAACTAAGTTAAATCCTTCTGGCGGTATGTCCAGAGTCTGAGTAACGAAAGCATCTCCCAATGGGTAAGGCTGAGTGGCAGATGTGGCCTGACGAGGTTCTTGGGGCACAGCCCGTTCTTCGATACCGACTAGGGGCTGCCCATTAGTTCGATCAAGAATATACACCCAACCTGTCTTACCTGCCTGGGCTAGACCCTTGCGCATTACCCCTTCATAGTCCAGATCAAAGAGAACGACTGGATTAGGTGCATCGAAGTCCCAGATGTCATGATGGACCTGTTGGAAATGCCAACGATACTCGCCTGTGTAAGCATCTAATGCGACGATCGAAGCGGTAAATAAGTTATCTCCAGCTCGAATCGCACCATTATAGTCAGGCCCTGGATTACCTGTAGAAAAATAGAGCATGCCTAGCTCAGGATCGACCGCTGGTGTGTGCCAAACTGTGCCACCTCCAGTTTTCCATGCATCGTTGCCGGCGGGCCAAGAATCATAACCAAACTCGCCAGGCCCTGGCACCGTATAGAACGTCCACAATAACCTACCGTCATCCGCACTATAAGCTTTTACCCGACCTCTGGCAGCGAATTCAGCACCAGCAAAGCCGCTGATCACCATGCCATTGAAATACAGTGGTGCACTCGTGATAGTGTATCCTTCTTCCCAGGCTTCGGCCTGGATGGACCAAATTTCTTCTCCGCTATCTTTATCCAGGGCTTTTAAAACTCCGTCCAACTGTCCTACAAAAATCTTGTCTTCACCAAATCCCACTCCTCGACTAGTCCAGCCACAGCACACGGTTGAAATCTCTTCTGTGAGGTTCGCCTGATTACTCCACAGTAGGTCACCCGTTTCAATGCTTAGAGCAAATACGTCGTCGGCTCCAGTAATGATATACATGACTCCTTCATAAATAAGAGGCTGTGCCTCGCCTGAATACTTTGCACCAACACCTGACCCTTCAAGATGTGTACGCCACACTGGACCCAGCTGATCGACATTAGTTGTATTAATTTGGGTCAGAGGAGAAAAATTTCGATTGTATAGATCTCCACCATTGGAAAGCCAATCAGTGACTGGCAACTCCAAAAGGGTTTCAGCAGTGGGCCGCACCTGTGAAAATTCTGCCGCGATTGCGTTACTAAAATAAACCGCTAACAACAACCCAACCATAAAGGTGGACTTTAATTTTTTCATGGTTATTACTCTTTATTTAATCTCAGCAGCATTTAGCTTGAGCTAATCTCGGTTCCTTTGAGCCATTTCTAACTTTAATCAGGCAGTGGCATGCCCCGTTCCTGCAACACCCCCGCAAAAACCCGAGAAGCATTAACCCCAGACGGAAAACCCGAATACAGTGTCACCTGGGCGATTAACTCTGCGATTTCTTGTGTCGTCAGGCCATTATCCAAACCACGACGCAGATGCACCCGTAATTGATCAGTTTGGTAATTGGCGAGGGTTACAGCGATGGTGGCCAGACTGCGGTCTCGAACTGACAATTGTTCGCGGGTCCAGGTTTCTCCGTAGACCAAATCATCTATCAATACGTCGAGATAGGGAGCTGCGGGGAAACGGTCATCTCCCATAGGTAAGCCCCTGGCCTCGAACACTTCGGCAGTAACTCGAGCCGCATTCACGCCGGTGGGAAAGCCGGAATAAAAAGTCACATGGGTGATTATTTCGCTAATCTCTTCCTGCGTAACACCATTATCCAATGCCCGCCCCACGTGATAGCGTACTTCACTAGAGGCATAAAGAGCCGTACCTACAGCCACAGTAATCATGCTGCGATCACGAGGCGACAACTCATTGCGCTCCCAGGTTTCAGCATAGAGGACCTGGTTAAGTAGATCCCGCAGGTAGGGGGTTTGCGGATACGCACTCGGGAACTCCAATTCGGGGTCTACCGGTGGCTGGCGTGAAGAGGCCCCAGGTGGCTGAGTAGGCAGGCCTCGTTCTTCAAAAACCTCTGCTGCCACCCGAGCTGCATTCACGCCGGTCGGAAAACCCGAATACCAAAGGACGTGTCCAATGATTTCTGATATCTCAGCTTGAGTGACGCCATTGTCAAGAGCTCGCCCCATATGCAAACGCAACTCGTTAGTGGCATAAAGCGCCTGATTCACAGCAACAGTAATCATGCTACGATCCCGGGGTGACAAGCCGGGACGTTCCCAGATGTCGGCGTAGACATAGGTATTCCGTATTTCCCCCAGGTAGGGAGCAGCGTCATAAGCGCCCGGCGGCGGCGGTTGTTGTTGCGCAAAGGCTGCTGAACAAACTAATAGTGCAGCAAGTGAGGCCAATAACCGGAGACCAGCTTTTAGATTTAAGGTGAATTCTGGAATCAGCATCATCTGCTCTCCCCTTGTTGTTGTTCTGTTATTTTTGACTAATATATTAGAGATTGAAGCATTAAGAGCAAAAGGGCCAGCGTAAAAATGCCATGCTGTAATTTAGCGCTGCCTTTTTCTCGCAAGTATAGGCTCATTGTAACCAGAAAATGACGCCGTCTTTAATTCCCTGGTAACTATCAATCGACTAAATCGAGTTGTAAGCTAAGCCCGTTACTTGATGGAAGGGAATCAGGCATAGCATGAAAAAACGTAAAATTTTCGCATATTCATTTGTTGCGCTAACCGCCATTGGGATAGGTCTCTACGTCACTGGTCTTGGCGGTAGATTATTAATGTCAGGGATTAGCGCAATCGCCGGACCTCCGGGGGACTTTGACCCTACCAATGTAGTCACCCCTGCTCCGGACTACAGCCTGATAGAAAACTGGGCGGCTCACCCGGAAACAAGTGATCCTGCTGATCTTGCACCTG
>TARA_B110000438_G_scaffold119511_1_pt1 | contig 26318 bp, 23 predicted proteins | sample TARA_B110000438 | Tara Oceans TARA_B110000438 (sample SAMEA4398413) | marine metagenome | biome: Polar Biome; feature: [MES] marine water layer (ENVO:01000295) within the mesopelagic zone...; material: water (ENVO:00002006), including particulate matter (ENVO:01000060) such... | reverse complement strand
TCGAGTATATCATTCTTATTTATTGATAAGTCTTCTTTTTTAATTTTATTATTTTTTTTTCGAATAATTTTAGGATCATTTTTTATAAAATTGTCAATAATTGAATTTTCGTTTTTACTTTCATTTATTAAATAGCTTTTTAAGTATTTTCTATTAGGATGTCTTATGGCAAGTGAGTTAAGAAATCCTTTATAATTATTAGAATTAGATAATTCTAATTTATCAAAGTAGGGTATAAGGAAATATTTAAACTTCTCATTTAAATTAAAAGAATTATTTTTTTTCATTTACCAATTTGCTACTGAAGAGTTGAAAATATCTAAAATTATCTGATCAAAAATTTCTTCAACAAACTCTTGCTCATTTGATGATAATTCTTCTGTATTTTGATTGAAATCTTTATAAAATGAAAAGCTTTTATTATCATAATTAAATTGATCATCTTGTTTGTTTAAATATGATGCATTTACTCTTAAGGTTAATCTAGTTAACCCTGAGAAGTATTGAGCATTTCTTCCACCTTCAGCTGTTGGTGCTACTGGTGCTAATGAAAAGTCTTCAATAGTACCTTCAATAACTAAATCAGCATCTTCATCGACTAATGTTAAGCTTGTATTTCTTTGGAAATAATCTTTTAATTTTTCAGTAAATAAAACACTCATATTTGCTGGGCCAAGTGCTGAATTATTGAAAAAATTATTAATATTTATGGTTTTTATTTCAGGTGATATAGAAGCTCCTGTAAATGAATAAACTCCACATCCAAATAAAAAAAATATTAATAAAACAGAAATAATTTTATTTTTAATCAAGATTATAATATTTAATTTTTCTATATAATGTTCTTTCAGATATTCCTAAGTCACTTGCAGCTAATTTTCTCTTTTTTTTATTTTTTGATAATGCTTTAATTATAAGTTCTTTTTCTTTATCCTCGATACTTAATGATTCATTTTCATTATATACTTCAGTGACTAGTTGAAAATCTTTATTGTTTTCTACTTTTGAATTTTTATTAACTTTTATTTCATTTCTTTTAACATCTTCTAATTGTGATGATAATAATTTCTTTTGATCTTCTGAAACTTGAATTTTTGAATCATTATTTAGTATAGAATTAATTAATTTTTTTAATTCAGTAACATCATTTTTGACATCAAAAAGTATTTTGTATAATAAATCTCTTTCATTAAAATTTTCATTTTCGTCAGTGTTAAAAAATGAATTTTGTATTACAGGTAGATTTGAATTATTTGGTAAATATTTATTTAATATTTCAGTATTTATTTCTCTGCTTATTTCAAGTATTGAAATTTGTTCTGCTAAATTTTTTAGTTCTCTAATATTTCCAGGAAATCTGTATTTAATTAATTCATTTTTTGCATCTTCTGTTAACCTAATTGGAGTCATTTTATTCTTATCAGAAAAGTCAGATGCAAACTTTCTAAATAATAAAGATATATCTTGACCTCTTTCTCTCAATGAAGGAACTATTATAGGAACTGTATTTAATCTATAGTATAAATCCTCTCTAAATTTTTTTTTATTTACTGCTTCTTTTAATTTAATATTAGTTGCTGCAATTATTCTAACATCTGTTTTTAATACTTTTGAGGAACCCACTTTAATAAATTCACCATTTTCTAAAATTCTTAATAATCTTGATTGGGTGCTTAATGGCATTTCTCCAATTTCATCTAAAAATATTGTTCCACCATTGGTGACCTCAAAATAACCTTTTCTTGAATCAGTTGCTCCTGTAAAAGATCCCTTTTCATGACCAAATAATTCGGAATCTATGGTTCCTTCAGGTATTGCACCACAATTTACAGCTATAAATTGTCCATGTTTTCTAAGACTCATTGAATGTATAATTTTTGAAAATGATTCTTTTCCACTTCCACTTTCTCCTGTAATAAGCACACTCATGTCAGTTGGTGCTACCTGAATGGCAACTTCTATAGCATGATTTAAAGTAGTTGAATTACCAACAATACCAAATTTTTGTTTTACGGATTTAATTTTATTTTCTATCATTTTGAACAAATTTCACCAAATAATGTTGCTGAATTACAACTTTTAATTTCAACATCAACATAATTTTTATCTAATGAGGTTTTTTTAGGAAAGATAACAACTTTATTTTCTGATGTTCTTCCCTTTAAATAATTTAAAGATTTTTTAGAATTCCCTTCAATTAATACCTTGTACCTATTACCTATAGATAGATTGTTTCTATCTAATGAGTGTTTATTTTGTTTTTCTATTATTTCTGAAAGTCTACGCTTTTTTATTTCTAAGCTAATATCATCATTGTATTTTCTTTGTGCCATTGTACCTGGTCTTTCTGAGTAATAGAACATATAAGAATAATCATAAATAACCTCATCCATTAAACTTAATGTATCTTCATGTTCATTCTCTGTTTCAGAACAAAACCCTGTTATAAAGTCAGATGATATACCACAGTCATCTCCTAATACTTCTTTAATATTTTTAATTTTATTTAAATACCAAGGTCGATCATAAGTCCTATTCATCATTTTTAAAATTCTTGAATTACCACTTTGTGCAGGTAAATGAATGTAATTACACACATTTTCATATTTTTTTATAATTTTTAATACATCATTGGTTATATCTTTTGGATGGGATGTGGAGAACCTAATTCTTAAGTCCGGATTGATCTTTGCTACCATTTCTAATAAATTTGAAAATGAAATAATTTCATCACTTATTGAACTTTTTTCAAGTTTTTTCTTATTATTTATTGATTTTGACCACTTATAAGAGTCAACATTTTGTCCTAATAAGGTTACTTCCTTATATCCTTTTTTAAATAAATCTTTTGCTTCATTAATAATTGTATATGGGTTTCTACTTCTTTCTCTCCCTCTGGTGAACGGAACAACACAAAATGAACACATATTATCACATCCTCTCATTATTGATATATATGCATTTATACCATTAGAATTTAGCCTTAATGGAATAATATTATCATATGTTTCCTCCAAAGAGAGAATTGTATTTATAGCTTTTTTATTATCATTTATAGTATTTAATAATTTTGGTAAATCTCTGTAAGAATCTGGACCAGCTACTAAGTCAACTATTTTTTCTTCATTTAATAGTTTATCTTTTAATCTTTCTGCCATACAACCAAGAATTCCGATTTTCAAATTAGAGTTGTTTTTTTTGTATTTATTAAATAATTGTAATCTTTTTCTAACAGTTTCTTCAGCTTTTTCTCTAATTGAACATGTATTTATTAATATTAAATCTGATTTTTCAGGGTTTTTGTTAACCTCATAACCTTCATTTTTAAGAATTGAAGCAACTATTTCACTATCAGAGAAATTCATTGCGCACCCATAACTTTGAATATAAAAACTTTTTTTCATAATATTAAAAGACAAATTTACTATAAGACTGACAAAATGTCAATAATGTTTTTTTAAATAAAATTATTTATATTGATTTATTAAACAATTAATTAATCCAATTATGAATATAAAGTATATACTAATACCAATTTTTTTACTTTTTTTTGTTTCAACTAGTGCTCAAAGAAAAAATGTTTTAAAACAATCTATCAGTTATGATGAAAGTTTATATAATTCTATTAAATATAGACTAGTAGGTCCCTTTAGAGGAGGAAGAGCTGGTACTGTCACTGGAGTGAATAATAATAGGAATTTGTATTATATGGGAACAGCAGGTGGGGGTGTTTGGAAAACCGAAGATGCTGGAAATTCATGGGAGTCAATTAGTGATGGGTATTTTGGAGGTAGTATTGGTGCAGTAGCAGTCAGTGAGTCAGATCCTAATATAATTTATGTTGGTGAAGGTGAGCAAACTTTAAGAGGAAATGTTTCTTCAGGAAAAGGGATGTGGAAAAGTAATGATGCGGGAGAATCATGGGATTTTATAGGTTTACCTAAATCTGAACATATTTCAAGAATAAGAATTCATCCAAATAATCCTGATATTGTATATGTTGGTGTAATTGGTAATTTATGGAAACCAAATTCTGAAAGAGGATTATATAAATCAATTGATGGAGGAAATTCTTGGTCTAAAATTTTATATGTATCTGATAAAGCTGGAGTTGGTGATGTAGTAATGGATCCTAATAATTCAAGAATACTTTATGCTTCAACTTGGCAAATGAAAAGAAATGGTTATAGAATGGATAGTGGCGGACCTGATAGTAAAGTATTTAGAAGTTATGATTCTGGTGAAACTTGGGAAGATATATCACAATTTAAAGGTTTACCAACTCTTCCTTGGGGAATTGTTGGTGTAGCAATTTCTCCAGTTAACTCAAAAAGAATATGGCTTATGATAGAAGCTAATAATGGAGGATTATTTAGGTCTGATGATGGTGGTGAAAATTGGAAAAAAATTAATTCTAATAGAGCATTAAGACAAAGAGCATGGTATTATACTAGAATTTATGCAGATACACAAAATGAAGATAAAGTTTATGTATTAAATGTAAGCTATGGTGTTTCTACTGATGGAGGAAAAACTTTTACTTTAAAAAATGCTCCACATGGAGATCATCATGATTTATGGATTGATCCTAATGATAATATGAGAATGGCAATTGCTGATGATGGTGGTGCCCAAGTTTCTAATGATGGTGGTGATAATTGGACAACATATTATAACCAACCTACTGCTCAATTCTATAGAGTTACCACTGACAATTCTTTTCCTTACAAAATATATGGAGCCCAACAAGATAATAGCACAATTAGAATTAAACATAGAACTTCTTCTTCTTCTATAACTGAAAGAGATTGGGAATCTACTGCAGGTGGTGAAAGTGCTCATTTAGCTCCTGATCCCAATAACAGTGATATTGTATATGGAGGTACATATAAAGGTTATATGATGAGAAGAGATCATTCTAATGATCAAAATAGATCTGTTAATGTATGGCCAGATAACCCTGCGGGTTCAGGTGCTGAGGTTATGAAATATAGATTTAATTGGAATTTTCCTGTTATGTTTAGTCCTAATGATCCAAATAAGTTATATGCTGGTTCAAATTATCTTCATGTCACTTATAATGGTGGTCAATCATGGAAAACTATTTCTGATGACTTAACAAGAAATTTACCAGAGACAATTGAATCATCAGGTGGTCCAATTACTCAAGATAATACTGGAGCAGAATTTTATGCTAATATATTTGCTATCGCAGAATCTGAGATAGAAAAAGATGTAATTTGGGTAGGAAGTGATGATGGATTAATTCATGTTACTAAAGATGGAGGTAAAAGTTGGAAAAATGTTACACCTCTAATTTCTATGTCTCCAAAATTAAATATGATTAATTCTATAGATATTAGTACTTTTCAAAATGGTAAAGCATACGTTGCTGCTACGTCATATAAGTTTGGTGATTATACTCCCTATTTATATAAAACAGAAGATTATGGAGAAACTTGGAGTTTGATTACAAATGGAATAAATGAAAATTATTATACTAGAGTTATTAGAGCAGATAAAAAAAGACCTGGTTTATTATATTCTGGTACTGAATGGGGGATGTTTGTATCTTTTGATGATGGTTTAAGCTGGAGTTCTTTTCAACTTAATTTACCTGTTACTTCAATTAGAGATCTACATGTTAAAGAAAATGATCTTGTGGTTGCTACACATGGTCGTAGTTTTTGGATAATAGATGATTTAACTCCTCTTCATCAAATTAATTCTAATAATTTTAATAATAAAGCAATTCTATTTGAACCTGACCTATCTTATAGATTAGCACAATCTGGAGGTTGGAGACTACCTAATACAGCATTAAATGGCGAAAATCACCCTAATGGTGTAATTATAAATTATTATATTAAAAATTATAGTGAGAATGATTATGTTAAAATTGAGATATTAAATAAGGATAAAACCCTAATAAGATCTTTCACTAATAATAAAGATAAATTAATTGATGAATCTAATAAGCCTGTTTTGAGTAATACTAATGATATTGATTATGCTCTTAGTTCAGATAATATTAGGTCGATTAAACCAATATCTGGAGGTAATAGACTTATATGGGATATGAGATATCCTGGCTTTGTTTCTTTTGATGGAATGATATTATATTCATCTCCCAATACGGGTCCAAAAGTTACACCTGGCAAATATGATGTTAAATTAACTTATAATGATTTTGAAATTATTAAAGAATTTGAAATCATTAAAGATCCTAGAGTTTCAAATACTCCTGAGGATTATAGTAATCAATTAGATTTTCTTTTAAGTGTTAGAGATGAAGTAAGTAAGGCAAATCAAACAATTATTAATATTAGAAAAATTAAAAATGATTTAAGTTATTTATTATCAAAATCTGAAAATAATAATCAACTTATTCAAATTATTCAAGATTTTAAAAATGATTTATTTGAAATTGAAAATAATATTCATATGACAAAGAATCAAAGTAGGCAGGATCCATTAAATTTTGGAATAAGAATTAATAATAGATTAGCATTTCTTCTTGCAGATTCTCAAAGAGGGGATTATCCTCCTACTGAACAATCAAAAGAATTTTTTGAAAAGATTAAAATTGAACTAGAAAAAGAAATTTCTAATCTAAATAAAGTGTTAAACACTTATGTAAGTCAAATAAATAATATGGTTGAAGATAATGATATGAAATTTATTTCATATTAAATTATTTGGATAAATTTTCAATTATTTTCCAATCGTCTTTAAACTTATTTTTAATTTTTAGTAAATAAGTTTTATTTATTAATGGCTTTTTTATTATTAGTTTTTTTGGAATAATTATTGAGAAATACATAATTAGATGAAAATATAACCACCAAGGTCTATAAAAAAGCCAATGTTTTAATTTATCATCTGCATAATATTCTGGAACATTTTTTTTGAATTTTCTACAATAAGACCTTAGGAATAAAAGTTGTTTTTCTGAAAATGATTTATGAATTACATTAAGTGAAATAGAATCTTTATTATAGGATGATTTACTATAATCTACAATCTTATTTAAGTAACTATATGGGTTAATCTTTAGTTCATCAAAATTTAGTATTAAAGGATCATGAATAGTGTACTTTTTAATTAAGTCTAATTTATTTTTAAATACTAGTTCAGACTCTTTCCAATAACCATCCCCTGAAAGTTTATAAAAATCTTCAAAATTCCAATGCCAACCATTTTTAACATATCGTTTATATTGAGATGAGATCCATTTATCATGTTTTCTAAATACAATAATAATTTTAGTTTGAGGGAAATACTTAGTGAAATGTTTAACTTCTTTCTCAAATTGTCTATCAAATTCTCTTGAAATTAAGTATGATTTATAATTAGTATTGTTAATTATTTTAATGCATTTACGGTATTTATGAGTACTTATATACTTAATATTTTTTAAGTATGGAAAAAAATTATTTTGCAAAAATGTGGAACCTGTTTTTGCTAATCCAACATGAAAATATATTTCTTTTTTCATTTTATATCTTATTTGTACTAAATATTTTAGTAAAATTTAATTAATATCTATATATTTACTAATAATAATAGTAATTATATGGTTAAAGTCAACGAAAATATACGGTTTTTAAGAAAGAAAAAAGGTTGGACCCAAGAAATGTTTTCAAAAAAAGTAGGTATTAAAAGATCTTTAGTTGGAGCATATGAGGAAGGTAGATCTGACCCTAGACTTAATAACTTATTGAAAATGTGTGATTTATTTGATATTTCTCTAGATAATATACTGAAGAAAGATGTTTCAACACTTTCTTTAAAAAATTATAAAAAAAATGATTCACAGAAAGTTAAAGTTTTATCTATTACAGTTGACAAAATAGGAAATGAAAATATTGAACTAATAAATCAAAAAGCATCGGCTGGTTATTTAAATTCTTATTCTGATTTTGAATTTATTGAACAATTACCAAAATTTCAATTGCCTTTTCTAAATTTTAGTGGTACTCATCGTGCATTTGAAATCAAGGGTGATTCTATGTTACCATTAACATCAGGAACTATAGTGATAGGTAGGTATGTTGAAAATTTAGATTACGTCAAAGATGGAAAAAATTACATTCTTCTTACTAAAAACGATGGAATTGTTTATAAAAGGGTAGAAGTTCTTGAAAACGAATTAAAATTAATTTCAGATAATAAAACTTATGACCCATATATGATTAATAATAATGATATTATAGAAATATGGCAAGGAATAGCATTTTTCAGCATTGATTTTCCTAATCCTGATAATGATTTAAGCACTTTAAAAACACATATTAACACTTTATACTCTGATATAAATGATATAAAAAATAAGTTATAATTTTTTTTTATATAATTTTGATTTATGTCAAAAGATAGTGTTTTTTCTGGAGTAGAAAACCCAAAACCTTTCAAATCAAATCTTCCTAAAATTGACTTTAAAGAATTTGAAAAAGTAATTAATACAAGAAGAAGTGTTAGGGTATTTAAAAAGGATATTATTCCACTAAAAGTTATTAAGAAATGTATGGAAAATGCTTTGAAAGCACCCACATCTTCAAATCTTCAAACATGGGAAATTTATTGGATTAGAGATAAAGAAAAGAAAAATAAGGTTATTAAAGCATGTTTATCACAACCAGCAGCCTCTACAGCTAAGGAATTATTTATTTTTGTTTCGAGGCCTGATTTATGGAAAAGAAACAATCAATTAATGTTAAATTATTTTAAGACTAGAAAACATATCCCTAAGTCAGTTTTTAATTATTATACTAAAATTACAAATTTTGCTTATAATCATGGTTTTTTAGGAGTACTAGGTTTTTTTAAAAAAATCTTAGTTGATATAATTGGTATCTTTAAAGTTATACCAAGAGAACCATCTTCTTTTGCAGACATGAAGGTATGGTCACAAAAAACTACTGCTTTAGCATGTCAAAATTTTATGCTTTCAATGAGAGCTTATGGATTTGATAGTTGTCCTATGGAAGGATTGGATTCCACTAGAATGAAAAAAATATTAGAATTACCAAAAAAAGCTCAAATATGCATGGCAATTGGTACGGGTAAAAGAGAAGATAAAGGTGTTTATGGTAGCCAATTAAGATTTGATAATGAATTATTTATAAAAGAAGTATAGTAATTATATATTTAAACAATTATGAGTAAACTTATTAAAATTACTTTTCCTGATTCATCTTCAAAGTCATACCCATTTAATTCTACATGTCTTGATATTGTAAAATCAATTAGTAATAGTTTAGCAAAAAAAACTTTAGTTGCTTCAATAAATGATGTTATTGTAGATTTATCTTATAAAATTTCATCTGATGGAAGTATAAAATTCTTTACTTGGGATGATATTGAAGGAAAATCAGCTTTTTGGCATTCTTCTGCTCATATATTAGCAGAGGCAATTGAGTGTATTTATCCAGGTGTTAAATTTGGTATTGGCCCTCCAATTGATAATGGTTTTTATTATGATATTGATTTTAATAAATACGATACTTCAGATATAAATTTAGAAAAAATTGAAAATAAAATTTTAGAATTATCTAAGCAAAAATCAGAATTCATAAAAGAAAAAGTTTCAAAAATTAATGCTATAAAGTATTTTAAAAAAAAAGATGATAATCTAAAACTAGATTTAATTAAAGATTTAAATGATGGAGAAATTACTTTCTATAAGCAAGGTAATTTTACAGATTTATGTAAAGGTCCTCATATTCCTAATACTAGTTTTATTAAAGCAGTTAAAATTCTAAATGTAGCAGGTGCTTATTGGAGAGGTGATGAAAAACAAAAGCAACTTACAAGATTGTACGCTATAACTTATCCAAAACAAAATGAATTAGATGATTATTTATATAAACTAGATGAAGCTAAAAAGAGGGACCATAGAAAGTTAGGTAAAGAACTTGAATTGTTTTTTTTTAGTGATAAAGTAGGTCAAGGTTTACCTATGTGGTTACCAAAGGGTAATATCATTAGAGAGAATCTAATGAATTATATGAGAGAAGAACAACTGAAGATGGGTTATGATCATGTTTCCACACCTCACATAGGATCAAAAGATTTATATGTAACATCTGGTCATTATGATAAATATGGCGAATCTTCTTTTCAACCTATTAAAGTGCCATCTGATAATGATGAGTTTTTATTAAAACCAATGAATTGTCCTCATCACTGTGAAATATATGATTTTAAACCACATTCATATAAAGAGTTGCCAATTAGAATTGCTGAATTTGGTACAGTTTATAGATATGAGCAAAGTGGAGAATTACATGGAATGACAAGAGTTAGAGGTTTCACCCAAGATGATGCTCATATTTTTTGTACTATCAAACAAGTAAAAAATGAGGTTATAAGTGTTATTAATTTAATTTTAAAAGTATTTAATGCTCTTTCTTTTAAAAAATATAATGTTCAAATTTCTTTACGAGACAAAAACAATCATGATAAATATATAGGTGATAGTGATTTGTGGGATATAGCTGAAAATGATTTAATAGAAGCAGTTAAAGAAAAGTCTATTGAAGCAAATATAGTATATGGAGAGGCAGCATTTTATGGACCAAAAATTGATTTTATGGTAAAAGATTCTTTAGATAGGGAATGGCAACTTGGAACTGTTCAAGTTGATTATCAATTACCTAAACGATTTAAACTAAATTATATTGATAGTAAAAACACAAAAGAAACACCTGTTTTAATTCATAGAGCTCCATTTGGATCAATGGAAAGGTTTATTGCAATTTTAACTGAACATTGTGAAGGAAATTTTCCATTATGGTTATCACCTGAGCAATTAATTATATTACCTATAAATGATAAAGTAAATAATTATGCTAAAGAAATTTTTAATCGTTTGAAAGAAGCAGAATATAGATGTTCTATAGATGATAGAGTTGAAAAAATTTCAAAAAAAATAAGAGATGCTGAAGTAATGAAAATACCATTCATGGTAGTTATTGGTGAAAATGAAATGAATGATTGCCAAGTATCAATTAGAAAAAAAAGAGAAGGAGATATAGGTAAAATGAAAATTGAAGAATTTGAAAGAATGTTAGTTAAAGAACTGAATAATCATATAAATTAATTATGATTTACTTTTTTTTATACAAAATATTGAGATATTTGCAGATATTTTAAAAGGAGGTAGATATTATAAGAATAAATAGAAAAAAAAGAACCTGGAAAAGACCTGAAGAGAAGTATAAAATTAATGATAAAATTACTTCTAATATGGTAAGAGTAGTAGGTGAAAATGTTGAAGTTAACGTTTATCCACTACATCAGGCTAAAGCTATGGCAGAAAGACTTGGATTAGATCTTGTTGAAATATCACCCAATACAGATCCTCCAGTGTGTAAAATTATTGATTATTCAAAATTTAAATACACACAAAAGAAAAAGCAGAAATCCATTAGGTCTAATGCTCAAAAAATAGTTTTAAAAGAAATTAGATTCGGTCCCAATACTGATGAACATGATTTTAATTTTAAATTAAAACATGCAACAAAATTTTTAGAAAGCGGTGCTAAAGTTAAAGCATACGTTCATTTTTATGGTAGAACAATAGTTTTTAAAGAAAGAGGAGAAATTCTTTTACTTAAACTAGCTCAAGCTCTTGAAGATATAGCGAATGTCGAAGAGTTACCTAAACTTGAAGGAAAAAGAATGTTTTTAATGTTATCACCAAAAAAATAAATATATGCCAAAAGTAAAAACAAAATCAGGTGCAAAAAAAAGATTTAAAGTAACTGGATCTGGAAAGATTAAGAGAAAAAATGCTTTTAAAAACCACATTTTAACAAAGAAAGAAACAAAACAAAAAAGAAATTTAACTAAATCTTCATTAGTTCATAAGTCTGATAAAAAGAATATTGAAAGAATGATATAAATTTATTATTATGCCTAGATCAAGAAATAATGTTGCTGCAAAAAGCAGAAAGAAAAAGGTTTTAAAGTTAGCTAAAGGTTACTTTGGAAGAAGAAAAAACGTCTGGACTGTTGCAAAAAATGCTGTAGAAAAAGCACTTCAATATTCTTATATTCATAGAAAAACTAAAAAAAGAGAAATTAGAAGTTTGTGGATACAAAGAATAAATGCAGCTGTTAGAGAAGGTGGAATTTCATATTCTACATTTATGGATAAGTTAAAAAAATCAAATATCACTTTAAATAGAAAAGTTTTAGCAGATATTGCTATGAATGATCCCGATTCATTTAAACAAATTATCAAAAATGTTTCGTAAATTAATGCTACTGTGTTTAGTAGAGAATTATTAAGATCTTTTAAAAATATTCAAACTCCATTTTATTATTACGATTTAGATTTATTAAGAAATACCTTAAAAACTCTTTCAAAAGAGCTTGATACAAAATCATTTAAAGTTCATTATGCTATTAAAGCAAATGCTAATAACATTATATTAGAAATCATTAAAAACCATGGGTTAGGCATTGATGCAGTAAGTGGTAATGAAATAAAAAAATCTTTAGAAATTGGGTATAGCAATAAGGACATAGTTTTTGCTGGTGTTGGCAAAACAGATGTTGATATAAATTATGCAATAAATAATGAAATTGCATGTTTTAACTGTGAATCAGTTGAAGAATTAGAAGTTATCAATACTTTATCGTTAAAATTAAATAAGACTTCTAATGTTTCTTTAAGACTTAATCCAAATATTGTATCAGATACACATAAAAAAATAACAACAGGTACTGAAAAAAATAAATTTGGTATTGATATAAATGATTTGCATAATGTTTTAATAAAAATGAATGATTTGAGTAATTTAAAATTATCAGGTATTCATTTTCATTTAGGATCTCAAATAGGTAATATCAATGTCTTTAAAAAATTAAGCCAAATTGCTAATAAAACAAATAAAAGAATTTATGAATATGGAATATTATTAAATCATATAAACGTAGGAGGGGGGCTTTCTATTGATTATTTAAACCCTCAAAAAAATCCACTATCTAACTTCAAAGATTATTTTAATATATATAAAGAAAATATTAAGCTAATGAAGAATCAAAAATTATATTTTGAATTAGGAAGATCATTAGTAGGACAATCTGGATTCTTGATTTCTAAAGTATTATTTACAAAAAAATCATATAATAGAAATTATATAATATTAGATGCTGGAATGAGTGAATTAATGAGGCCATCATTATATAACAGTTATCATAAAATTTTAAATATAACTTCTAGAGAAATGATAAATAAAAAATATGATGTAGTTGGTCCCCTTTGTGAATCTTCTGATGTTTTTATAAAAAATCTAAAATTACCTACTAGTAAGAGGGGAGACTTATTTTGTATTTATTCTTCAGGTGCATACGGTGAAACAATGTCATCAAACTATAATTTAAGAAATAATATTAAATCGTACTTTTCTGATTCTATTTAATTTAATTGATTATTATTACTGAATAGGATAGATTTTTTAAAAAATTAATTTATTAATAATGGAATTCAAAAAAACATCTTTTAAAGTCATATTAACTTTACTTTTTTATGTGTTTTGTTTGCTAATATTCACTAATATTCTTTAATGTCTAATATTGATTTATTTATTCTTATTACCACCTTATTAGGTATTTCTTTATATGGTGCTTATAAGAACCATTCTAACAAGAATTTGAAATCTTATATACTAGGAAACAATTCATTGAATTGGAGGACTGTAGGGTTATCTGTAATGGCAACTCAAGCTAGTGCTATAACTTTTCTATCTACACCAGGTCAAGGTTATGTTGATGGTATGAGTTTTATTCAAAACTATTTAGGTCTACCATTAGCTTTATTGATTGTTTCATTTGTTTTTGTTCCTATATATTATAACTCAGGAGTATATACTGCCTATGAGTATCTCGAGAGAAGATTTGATTCAAGAGTAAGGTTACTCACTTCTTTCTTTTTTCTTTTGCAAAGAGGACTACAATGTGGAATAACAATATATGCACCTTCAATTATTCTAACAACTATTTTAGGTTGGGATATGACTATAACAGTAATTTTAGTTGGTTCATTAATAATATTATACACAACTATTGGTGGTAGTAAAGCAGTTAGTCTAACTCATAAATATCAGATGACTATAATTTTTATAGGTTTGATTGTGATTTTTGGCTACTTAATTTCATTTATTCTTAATGATATTTCAATAAAAGATACATTTAGTTTAATTGGCTTATTTGAAAAAAATAATGCAATTAATCTTTCTTTTGATTTCTCAGAAAAATATACAATTTGGTCGGGTTTATTTGGTGGATTTTTTTTATCGTTATCATATTTTGGAACTGATCAATCTCAAGTATCTAGATATATAAATGCTAAAAACATAAAAGAAAGTCAAATGGGATTAATTTTTAATTCAATTTTAAAAATACCTCTTCAGTTTTTTATACTTTTTTTAGGTCTTTTGTTATTTGTTTTTTATTCTATGAATCAACCTCCTTTAAATTTCAACAAAAGTCTTATGAAGTATCAAAATTCTATAGATACTGAAATAATTAATAATTATGAAGAAAATTCAGTTTCAATCTTTAATGAGAAAAAGAAACTATTAAATAAATATTTTAAATCATCTAACAATGAATTAAAAGATGAAATAATTGTGTTGAATGAATCTTTTGATAGTAATCGTAAAAACTTCGAATCAGAAGTTTTAAAAAATGGATATATTAAAAAGAAACCTGAGTCAGATTTTATATTTATATCTTTTATACTAGATTATTTACCAGTTGGACTTATAGGTTTTTTAATTGCTATAATATTTTCAGCAGCAATGAGTTCAACATCTGCTGAAATAAGTGCTTTATCTACAATTTCAACAATAGATATATATAAACGTTTCATTAAAACCTCGAATATAAAAATTAGTGATGTTAATATATCAAAACTTTTTAATCTTATGTGGGGTATCATAGCGATTCTATTTTCTTTATTTTTTGTACAAGAACAAAATTTAATTGAATCTATTAATATTATCGCTTCATTACTTTATGGTAACGTATTAGGTATTTTTTTAGTTGCTTTCATGACGAAGAAGATAAGATCAATTAACGTTTTAATAGCTGCTGTTTTATCTCAATCAATTGTATTAATAATGTATTTTAATTTTTCAATTGGCTACTTGTGGTTTAATTTTATAGGATGTTTATTAACTTGTAGTTTATCATATTTTCTATATTTATTCAATGAATTTACTAATAATAGCACCAAATAATAATATTGATAAATGGTTGGATATTCTTTCCAAATCATCATCTAATTGTACAGTTGAAGTTTGGCCTAATGTTTCTAATTATGATATGATTGATTGCGTTGCATTATGGTCACATCCTCATGGACTACTTGGAAAATTTAAAAATTTAAAACTTATTCATTCCATGGGAGCAGGAGTGGATCATATTTTATCTGATCCTTCACTACCATCTAACATACCTATATGTAGAATATCTGATCATAAACTATCATTTTCTATGTCTAACTATATTATAATGGCTGTTTTATATTTTCATAAAAGATTAGAAAAATATGAATATGATAGAAAACATAAAATATGGGATCATGATAGTTACCCAGAAATTGATGTTAATATTGGAATACTTGGTTATGGTTCTTTAGGGTCTGATGCTGGTAAAAAATTAAAAAAATTAGGGTTTAATGTCTATGGGTATAGTTTAAACAAAAAAAATGATGATGATATTAAATTATTTCATGGTGAAGATTTAGATGTCTTTTTAAAAAAAATTAATGTTTTAGTATGTACAGTTCCTTATACATCTAAAACTAACAATTTATTATCTAAAAATCTTTTTGATAAACTAAATAATGGTACATATTTAATCAATGTTTCAAGAGGAAAAGTTCAAAATGAAACAGATATTTTAAATGCTATAGATAAAGGTGTTTTATCGGGTGCTTATTTAGATGTTTTTATAAATGAACCATTACCTAAAAACAGTTTAATGTGGAATAATAAAAAGATTCAAATTACACCACATATAGCATCTATAACTAATGAAGAAGCTGCTGTTCCACAAATTTTAGATAATTATCAAAGGTTGATAGATAATTTAAGCTTATTTAATAAAGTTAATACTGATAGTGAGTACTAGACTTAATTTAGAATAGAGATTTAGTAATTCCTACACTAAACCCTGTACTATCTGGAACATATCTACATATTCCACCATAACAAAAATATCCTCCTCTTTGTCTACCATAGTTTAAAGAGTAACGACTATTTCCTTTATTATAGCTAATTCCAGAATTATAGTAATGTATTTTATTTTCTTTAATGGGATTACCGTAATTATAAGTATCCATTATATAAAGGGTTAAAGCATAATTGAAGTTATATTCTAAGCCTATTGCAGCCCAGTTTTTATTATCATCTTTGGAATTAAGATGTTGAAACTCAAATCGTATAGATTTCTTATCATTAATTTTATATGTATTATCTAAAACGATAACACTTGATTTTATTTCACCAATTTTTTCTTCAATATATCTTTTATTATAAAATTGATCTACAAATAGTAGTATATTTTCAAATCTATCTGACCATTTTTTTCTAATTTCAAAACTAAATTCTGAGAAGTACTTTTCACTAAAACCAAATAAATCTGTATTAACATACTCTTCAAAATAATCATAATCACCTTTTAAATTATTCCAAATAGAATTATTTAATGAAATATTAGTACCGTATTTACCTCCAAAAAAAGTATTTTTTTCTAAAAAATAAAATAAATCAAATTGAAATCCAATTTCACCAGATTTCATAAGTTTAGGGTCTCTAAAAGAAATGTTTGGTTGAGATTGATAAACATAAATATTTGTTAATGAATAATCATGTTGTTTTGTTAAAGCTGGGAGATAATTAACAACACTTTCAAAATAAACATTTCCAAATGCACTTCTTTCAGAAAACAAAGACATATTTTCTAATCTTCTAAATGTGAAATCAATTCCAAGTCCATTATTTATATAGCCAGAATTAAGCAACAAAGAAGATCCATTTTTTATAAATGTTGTAGAGACACCCCCCCAATGAATAATAGGATCTTTAGATTTAGTTACAAACTCAAAATTTGAATAAAAGTTATTAGAAGAAAAATCTATTCTACTTGAAAATAAATTTGTTAAATCTTTATAACCATAAAGGTTAGTAGTAGTAGTTTTCTCATTTCTTCCCAAGTAGCTAAATCCTAAAATTAATGTATTATTAAAAAGAGTTGATAAATCAAACTCTGAATCTAATCCAACTAAGTAGCCTTTTGAATATTTAAATCCTTTTTTTTGATTACCAAAAAGGGCAGTTAAATTTAAAATATCATTAATATAATATTTTATTCTACCACCTCTTATAGAATTATTAATTCCAAGATTTTTATCTTCCCATGTTCTTAATATTATTCCACTTCCAAATTGTTCATAAAAATTACCTAATGTAATATTTAATTTATCTGTATTATACTTAAAATTAAATGTAGACACATTAGTTTTTTTAAGATTAGGAGAATAGTTTATTACAGCTTTAGGTAAATAAGATTCTATTTGAATTTCAAAATCTATTTTTTCAAAAATTGTAGATTTAAAATTTAAATAATTATTAGATCTAAATCTATTTTCATAGTTAAAATCACCTGTTTTATTATCATCTTGATAGTAGTTTGAATTAGATTGAAATGATGCATTTAAGTTATTAAAGATTTGAGCATAAATTATTTTTGGAATAAAAAAATTAAATAATAGTAGATAGAATATATATTTCACTATAAATGAATTAGTTATTTATTTGGAGTTCTTTAAAATAAATTCATATAAATCCTTTTCTTCTCCAGGTTTATATCCATTTCTTTTTTGAAGTATTTTAATCCCATCTGTCACGATAGTATAGGGTGGATTTTCGATGTTTAATGATCTTTGAAAATCTTGATTTTCATCTAATAAAATTTCAAATTTCCAACCTTTTCCACTTACAAAAGGTTTTACTCTTCTTTTTGTTCTATTATCATCTAAAGCAACAGCTATAAGTTTAACGTTTGTTTCATCTTTCCATTGATCATAGACTTCGTGAATGGCATTTAGTTCTACAATACATGGAATACACCATGTTGCCCAAAAACTATAAATAGTGAGTCCTTCAGAATTAATAGTTGAAATAGTTCTAATTGGTTTTCCATCAATAGTCTTAACATAAAGATTTGGTATTTTATCTTGAGATTTCAATTCAATTAAATTGAAATTAAATAATAAAAAAAATAAAAATATGTAATATTTCATGAGATAAATATATACATATAAAACTAATATTTATTTTAAATGAATTAAATTAGAATCTGTAAATTATTGAGTATATGAATAAATTTTTTAATATTTTATTTTTTTCCTTTATTATCATTTCTTGTGGATTTGAAGATAATCCTATATTAAATGATGCTGGTATAACAAGTATTTCTGTTTCAATGTCCTCTGATAAAGTTGATGCTAATGAAAGTATTACTTTTGAGGCTAAAGATAACAATCAAAATACTGTAACATCTAGTTGTAAATTTTATGTTGATGGCCAACTTATTTCAGGAAGTACTTATTCTACTGCAACTGGTGGTGATCATGAAGTTTTTGCTACCTACAAAACAATAATCTCTGATAAAAAAATCTTTAATGTTTTTGTACCTCCTCCTACAAATTATCAAACAAATGTTTTAGTAGAGGATTTTACAGCAACTTGGTGTGGATATTGTCCAAGTGTATTATTTGGATTAGAAGAATTAGAAAATAAAACAGATAAAATTTCAGTAGTTGCTTATCATAGTAATGATATTTTTCATTTTGTACCAATTGATTTAATGTATGAACCTTTAGAAATTAGAGGTTTTCCTACTGCAAGATTAAGTAGAACAAAAACTTGGGTAAATCCGCCAGCAAATACCACTCAAGTAACTGATCTTTCATCTGTGCCTAGCAATTTAGGGATAGCTTCTACATCCAGTATAAGTGGCCAGACTTTAACTCTTAAAGTAAAAGTTAAATATGGATCTAATTCTTATAGTGATACAAAACTTATAGTTCTTTTACTTGAAGATGATTTAAAAGCAGACCAAGTTAATTGGACTTCTTTTTATTCTGAACAAGATCCGATTCCTAACTATGTTCATAATAATATTGCAAGAGTAAGTTTAACAGATATTTTTGGTGATGATATACCAAATACTAAATCAAAGCTTGGAGAAATGTATACTCAAGATTTTACCTATGAAATACCATCAGAGTATAATAAATCAAAATTAAAAATAGTTGCCTTTGTAGTAGGTTCAAATAAACAAACTATAAACGTACGTGGATCTGCTATTGGAGTTACTCAAAATTTTGAAGAACTTTAATATTTTTTATACTTTTATAAAAAAATGAATTATAATAAAATTTATTTTTTAGTATTTCTTTTTTCTTTACCAAATGCTTTATTATCTCAGTCTTTTGAAAAAAAAATCAATCTAGATTTATTAAATAATATTAATTTAAATTCTAATGAGAGTAACGCCTATATAACTAATAGTGCTAATATTATTTTTTTTAACAGTACTTTCAATAATAATAATAAGAATGGAATAGATGATCAAAATGATATATGGTATTCAATGAATATTGATGGTGAATGGAAAAAACCAAATAATTTATCAGTAGTAAATACCATTGGAAATGATTTATTATTAGGTATAACCAATAATAAACTTGTTGTTTTTTCAGATGGTATTATAAAATATTACAATACTGATGTTAATAATATAAAAGAATTAAATAGATCACAAATCAAAAATTTCAGATCTTTTTATAATCTTTTATCTGGTTCAATTAATCATAATGATGATCTTATTCTTTTTTCTATGGAGAGTTTTGGTTCTTTTGGTGTTGAAGATATATATATATCTAATAGAATTGATTTGATGAATTGGAGTCAACCAAAAAATATTGGTTCAATAATTAATTCAGTATATCAAGAAATTTCTCCTTTTATTTTAAATAATGATACATTGCTATTTTCTTCTAATAGGCCAAGTGAGTTAGAAAGTTTTAATTTTTATTATTCTGTTAAAAATGATGGTAAATGGTCAGAACCAAAATTGTTTAATAATTTAAATAGTAATGCTGCAGAAAAATTCATATCATTTAACCATTTTAATAATACTTTTTTATTATCTAAAGAGTTTAGTAGCGTAGGTAATTCTAATATTAATTTGATTAAAATTTTAGATATAGATAACCTTAAAGAGTTAATAATAAATTTTAATACTAATAGTGTTATAGATGGAAGTTATGAGGTTTTTAAAGATTCTATTTTAATAAATAAATCAGATTTAAATACTCCTTCAATTGTTTATAATTTTGAAAAAAACGATCAACTTCTTTTTAAGTTTAAAATTAATAACTTTTTACAGTTAGATACATTATTATGTTATAAAGAATCAGAATCTGCATACTTATCCTTAAAAGAAATAGTTATAGGTTCAAGATTAATTTTAAATACAATAATCTTTAAAAGATCATCATATGAACTTTCTGAAGCATCATTATCTAACTTAAATGACTTATTACATATTTTTAATAATAAAAAAGAATTTTCAGTTTTAATAGAAGGCCACACAGATAATTCTGGAAACTTTAAAGAAAATGTAAAATTATCAAAAAAAAGAGCTGATGTAATAAGAAGCTTTTTAATAGATAATGGAATTAATAAAAATAGATTAAAAATTAAAGGCTATGGTCCATTAAAGCCAAGATATAGTAATTCATCTGAGGATACTAGAAAACTAAATAGAAGGGTAGAGGTTTTACTTATTGATAATTAATACCCTATAGCTATATTATCACCTCTTTTATCTGATCCGCCCTCAAATTTACCAGATTCATTAACCAAAATACAATCCATTCTTCCAATGGACGATCTTTCTTTAAAATTATGACCCATTTCAATTAAAGAATTTTTTATATTATTATTAATAGTATTTTCTTCAATAATAATAGCATCTGGAAGCCATTGATGATGAAATTTCTTGGCATCTACTGCTTCTTGCATATTCATATTATAATCTATAACATTTAAAATTGTTTGAAAAACTGAAGTAATTATAGTAGAACCACCGGGAGTTCCTAAAACCATAAGTAATTCATCTTCTTTTTCAACTATTGTTGGAGACATTGACGATAGCATTCTCTTATTTCCTTCTATTGCATTTGCTTCTCCACCTGTTAAACCAAACATGTTAGGAAAACCCGGTTTAATACTAAAATCATCCATCTCATTATTGAGTAAAAATCCAGCACCATCAACTACAACTTTAGACCCATAAGAACCATTAATAGTAGTGGTTAAAGATATTGCATTTCCAAATTTATCAACAATAGAAAAATGAGTAGTTTCTTCTGTTTCATTTATTTCTATTTTACCCTCTTTTATATCTGAGGATGGTGTTTTATTATTTAAAGTAATAGAGCTAAACTTATTTTCTAGGTATTTATTACTTATTAATGTTTTAGAAGGTACTTCTAAGAAATCAGGATCACCTAGATATGTTGCTCTATCAGCATAAACTCTACTTTCAATTTCAGTTATCATATGAATATAATCCTTGGAGTTATGTTCATAATTATTAACATTTAATTTTTCTGCTCCATTTAACATTTGAACTAATGCTATACCACCACTAGAAGGAGGTCCCATTGAGATAATATTGTGATTTTTATAATTTCCAATTATAGGTTTTCTCCAAATAGAAGAATAATTTTTTAAATCTTCTAAAGTAAATATTCCGTTACCTTCATTCATTTCTTTAATTAACAATTCTGCTGTTTTACCTGAATAAAAACCATCTCTTTTACTGATTTGAATTCTTTTTAAAGTTTTAGATAAGTTTTTTTGTATTAATAAATCATTTTCTTTCCATTTAGTATCATTGATTAATGAAATTTTACTATCGTTTAATTTAAGTAATGATTCTTTAACAACATTTAAACTAATAGCTTGTTTTTTAGTAAGTTGAAATCCATCATTAGATAGTTTTATAGATGGTTCTAAAATAAGTTTCCAATCTATTGATCCAAATTTATCATGAAGTTTAACCATTCCATCAACTGATCCTGGTATACCAGATGCAAGATGACCCAACTTACTCTTATTTTTATATACTTCATTATTTTCATCTAAATACATATTTCTTGATGAACTAGAAGGTGCCTTTTCTCTAAAATCTAAACTCCCAACCGTACCATCATTTAATCTATATACGGCAAAACCTCCACCACCAATATTACCAGCATTAGGGTAAACTACAGAAAGTGCAAAATGAACAGCTACAGCAGCGTCAAATGCATTGCCACCATCTTTTAAAATATCAACACCAACTTGAGATGCTAATGGATGAGCTGAAGAGACCATCCCATTATCAGCTAATACAAGTTTATCAGTATTATTACATGAGTATAAAAAGAAGATTGATATAATCATTATAGGAATAATTAAATATTTGAAATTATATTGCATCTTCATTTTTATGATTTTATGTGTGGAATTGTTGCAATTTACAATAATCAAATAGTTTTTGATAAAGAAATGAGATCAAAATCTCTTAAAATGTCAAAAAAAGTTAGACATAGAGGTCCTGACTGGTCAGGAATATATACTTCTAATCATGCTATATTAGCACACGAAAGATTATCAATAGTTGATATTAAATCTGGTAAACAACCATTAATATCTTCTGATAATAAACATATTCTTGCTGTTAACGGAGAAATTTATAATCATTTATCTTTTAGAGATAATTCTACATTAGAATATGATTATAAAACAAACTCAGATTGTGAAGTTATTTTAGCATTGTATAAAAACTATGGAATTGATTTTTTAAATGATCTTAATGGAATATTTTCCTTCTTTCTTTATGATAAACAAAAAAATTCTTTTTTTGTAGCAAGAGATCCAATAGGAGTTATCCCTTTATATATGGGTCTAGATGATGATGGAAATAGATATTTTGCTTCAGAAATGAAGTGTTTAGTTGATTATTGCTCTAAAATTGAAGAGTTTCCTCCAGGTTCATATATGACAAATTCAGATGTAAAACCAATAAAATATTATAAAAAAAATTGGATGGAATTCTCACAATTAAATAATCATAATTCAATAGATAAGATAAAATCATCACTAGAAGATGCTGTAAAGAAGCAATTAATGTCTGATGTTCCATTTGGTGTATTATTATCAGGCGGATTAGATTCATCAATCATTGCTTCTATAGTAAAAAAATATTCGAAGAAGAGAATTGAATCAAAAAATAATTCAGATGCTTGGTGGCCACAAATTCACTCATTTGCAGTAGGGTTAGATGGATCTCCTGATTTAATTGCATCAAGAAAAGTTTCTAAGTATTTAGGAACAGTACATCATGAAATAAAGTTTACAATTCAAGAAGCAATTGATTCTTTGGAAGATGTTATTTATTTTTTAGAAACATATGATGTAACTACTATTAGAGCATCTACTCCTATGTATTTAATGGCTAGATATATAAAATCTATGGGTATTAAGATGGTTCTTTCAGGAGAAGGTGCTGATGAAATTTTTGGAGGATATTTATATTTTCATAAAGCACCAAATTCTCAAGAGTTTCATGAAGAAACAATTAGAAAAATTAACAATCTACATTTATATGACTGTTTGAGAGCTAATAAATCATTAGCTGCATGGGGAGTAGAGGGAAGAGTACCTTTTTTAGATGTTGATTTTATTGATGTTGCGATGAATGTTGATCCTAAAGAAAAAATGATTTCAAATAATAAAATTGAAAAACATATTTTAAGACATGCTTTTGATGGATACTTACCTGAGGAAATTTTATGGAGACAAAAAGAACAATTTTCTGATGGAGTAGGTTACTCTTGGATAGATGAGTTAAAAAATTATACTGATAAGTTAATATCTGATATAGATTTTAAAAATAGAAATCAATTATATCCTATAAATACACCTAATACAAAAGAAGAAATGTATTATAGAAGTATTTTTAGTAAACATTTTCCAAATAAAGAGTGTGTTACTTGTGTACCTTCATCTAAATCTGTTGCGTGTAGTACTGAAGAAGCTTTGAAATGGGATAAATCATTTATTAACATGAATGACCCCTCAGGTAGGTCAATTAAAAATATTCATAAAGATTCTTATAAATAAAATCTAAATTTTATCAAGAGCATCTTTAATATCATCTATTAAATCATCAGAATTTTCTATTCCAACTGAAAGTCTTATTAAAGCATCGCTAAAACCAAATTTTTTCTTTGTTTCAGCATTTACATCTGCATGTGTCATAGAATATGGATGACAGGCCAAACTTTCAGTGCCACCTAAACTAACTGCTAGTTTAACAAGCTTTAAATTATCTAAAAAAGAAAATGCTTCTTTCTCAGAACCTTTTACGTCGAATGATATCATACCACCACCACAAGAATATTGAGTTTTAAAAACTTTATATTCTTTTGAATTTTCTGGTATCAATCCTAAATAATAGATTTTATTTACCTTAGGGTGGTCTTTTAAAAAATGAGCTATTTTAGATGCATTTTCGGCACTTTTTTCCATTCTAATTTTTAATGTTTCTATACTTCTTAACATTAACCAGGCAGTAAATGGATTAGCCATATTACCTAAAAATACTCTCATTGTTTTTATTCTATTAATAATTTCAGAGCTACCACAAGCAGATCCAGCAACAATATCACTATGACCTCCAATATATTTTGTTGCTGAATATAATACGATATCTGCACCAAAATCAATTGGTTGACAAAAGACTGGACCCATAAATGTATTATCAATAGCAACATATGTTTTATTAGTATCTGTAGTAAAATGATTAGCAACTTCTTTAGATTTTTTTATATCAACAAGTCTATTAGTAGGATTAGCAGGTGATTCAATATATACTAAACTCACATCCATATTCGGAAATTTATCTTCCTTTTTTTTAATAATTTCATCTAATGATTCAAATGAATCAAAATACATAGATTTGATATTATATTTAGGAAGAACATGCTCAATAAAGTGATCTGTACCACCATATAGTGGTGATGAGTGTAATATTAGTGTATTTGGTTTAGTGAGTTCTAATATAGTAGTTGTAATGGCAGCCATTCCACTTTGAAATACAGCACAAGCTTCAGCATTATCCCAAAGTTTTAATCTTTCTTCAGCAATTTCTAAATTTGGGTTATTAATTCTTGAGTATGCTAAGGACATACTTTCATTTTTTCTCTTCTCTCTTAAACCATATGCAATATGAAAATGAGACTTTCCTTCTTCAGCATTTTTAAAAACAAAAGTACTTGTTTGAAATAGGGGGGTTTTGGCAGATCCTTCTGATAAATGAGGGTCATAACCATAAGACATCATTTCACTTTCAGGTTTTCTCTTTTTAGGCATATTATTATCTTTAAATTAAGTGTGCAATATAAAAACTAATTAGTATCCTTAAAATTAATATTTAATATATATTGACTTTTTTACCTAATATGTTTAGAAGAATTATTAGAGCTACAATAGCCATTGTAGTATCATTTCCAATGTCATTAATAATATTATTTACATTATTTACAATATCAATATTTAGTAATTTAACATCAGTTATGACCTGAAAAAGTATAGCTGTTAAAACAAAAGCTATAAAAAGTTTTGTTATAGGCTTTAATTTTTTTCTAATAATCTCAATAATTTTATTCATGGGTTAATCTATTAATAAGGAGAAAAAAAACCGCCCGTAGGCGGTTTTAATATCAAACTTAATATTTTGGAATATTATTATTTCATTTGACCCCAAAGGATAAGTAAAACAACAAGTCCAACAAAGCCGCCGCTAGTCAATTGATCTACGATACCTGTAATGTTCCCGATAACATCGAGATTCATTATTTGACCGAAAACTACTTGTCCTGCAACCGCTAAGCCTATAAAGGATATTAATAAGCCAGTAAGGCCTGTTACGACACTACCAACTTGCTTCATAATTGAATCCATATTAATAAAAGTTTGGTTATAACATAGAATTTAGTAATTTATTTTATTTTTAGCAATTAAACATACAAATTGTTCTGTATACATTATATATATTAAAATGATATTTTAAATAATAAAAGTTAATTTACGAGTTACTCTGGAGTTACTTTTTTGACACGATATATGACCAATATATATAGAGTGCAAATACAATAAAGTTTGTTTAAATATGTT
>TARA_B110000438_G_scaffold292683_1_pt1 | contig 26391 bp, 16 predicted proteins | sample TARA_B110000438 | Tara Oceans TARA_B110000438 (sample SAMEA4398413) | marine metagenome | biome: Polar Biome; feature: [MES] marine water layer (ENVO:01000295) within the mesopelagic zone...; material: water (ENVO:00002006), including particulate matter (ENVO:01000060) such... | reverse complement strand
TGTGCACATGAACCAATTAATGCGTGGCTATCAACCATAGTACCAGTATCAACAAAGGCACCAACATTAATATAGGCAGGCGGCATAATAATAACGCCCGGCGCTACATAAGCACCTCGACGAACCGATGATCCACCCGGTACCATTCTCACTTTATCAGCAACAACAAATTCACGTGCGGGTAGGTTATGCTTATCAACAAAACCGCGATAAGCGCCGTCAAATTCAATATTTTCTCCAGCTTTAAATGCCGCTAGTATTGCTTCTTTGACGTTGGTATTAACTTGCCAAGTACCATCGCTATTTTGTTGTGCTGCACGAGTTTTGCCTGTTTCTAAATCTGTTAATGTTTGTTGCCAAGTCATGAATTTACTTCTCGTAGGTTAGTTGATGTTAAATAATGATGTTGATCAGCACTTTCAGTGCTTTTAATCGTGTGAGCATGCGCTAAAGGGTTACTACTGTTAGCCTCTAACCATTGCTGAATTTTTTGATGAATATCTTGTAGGCCATGTTGCTCAGAAATTTCTTCATGGCATAAGGGTAAGCGCAGTTTTGCAGTACTGATTATGTTCAAATCAGCCATTAAAACTTTTACCGGTATTGGACTTGCGACCTGAAATAATGCTGCAATCGCTTTATGCCAAAGCGGAAACAGCCCTTCATTTTGATAAGCTAACGCCATTGCTACGTACTGTCGAGTAGCCACTGGCCATACGTTTGCACAAACTGATATCAAGCCTTTAACATTAGCGCCGGCAAGATAAGGCATCATGGCATCTTCGCCACTATATATTTCAATGTGTGGACAATGTTCTTTGTAGGCAAGTAACTTATTAAGATCGCCACTGGCTTCTTTTAACGCCCAGCAATTCTTATGGTTTTGAAGTTGTTGTATGGTAGATATCGCGACTTCAACACTGCTGCGCGAAGGCACGTTATAAAGCATACAAGGGAAATTAGCGGCATCCAGTAGGCTTTTAAACCAAAACGTTTGCCCGACAGGACCTGGTTTTGCATATATTGGACTACCGAGTAAATATGCATCTATCGGTAAGGTATTACATTGCTCGATCCAGGCAAGTTGCTCGTTAAGGTTATAACCTCCTACAGCAACCATAATTGGCACTTGCAAGGGCATAGCACAAACGTATTCAACAATACTTAAATGTTCTTTAGCCGTTAGGGCAAGGCCTTCACCTGTACTGCCTAGAAGTAAAATGCCATTTTTAGCAGCGTTTTGCTGTAAAACAAGTTTACGCAAACTGTCAAAGTCAATGTCATCATTGTCAAAAAGAGGGGTTACTAGGGCTGTCCAAACCAAAGGCCGGTCAGTTAATAACTGATTTTCTATAGAATTATTTTGATTCATTTCTCTCGAACTCTTGTCGTTCGGAGAACTTTTAGGCGCTTGTATAGACAAAATTTCAAGGATGAAACTTGGCCTTTACAAAGGCCAGAAGCTCTCCACCTATAAGGTGACAGTTGCAAGGATTCAACCTAATACTGAACAAACTAATCTATAGCTTGTTCAATAAAAAGCTTAATTGATATCTAAAAAATTAAGCTTTTACAACCGACAATTACATCATCAAAAATATAATTATCTCGGCGTTATACCCCCTCATTATTGCTCAATAGAGTTTGATCTCTTCACAATAACTACCTGATTAACGCGCCTCTTCTGGCCCTTTCATCGATGCTATTAATACTTACATATCAATAGCACTGGAATAAGGGACTGCAATATTAAAACATTTAAATATAAGGGCAGTCAATAGACGTCTAAACGTATATTGACAATTACTACTAACTATTTATTTTTACTAAGTTTATTTCTTTTTCTAATACTAAAATTCTATCTTGGCCCCAATAACTACTCTTGCCATAACTAAAACTGGGTACGCCCCAAAGGTTTAAGTTAGTCAATTCAACTTGGTTTAAGTCTGCCCATTGCTGCCAATCGTGTTGCTCTTGGTATCCATACCCATCCTCAACATTTAAAGATAAATCTTTATAAATACTCTCAATATGCTCAGGATTAGCTAAATCAATACCATTAACATAAATAGCCTTGAAACACGCGAGCATATACTCAAGCGCTTTGCCTTGCTGCTGAGCCCATGCAAATAAACGATATGCATTCATAACTCCAACCCCGAGAGGATCGGTAAAGCCATTAAATTCAATACCTAATTTTTTAGCTTCGCGCAAAGCATCAAGATAAATATATTTTTGCTTAACGAGCGGCATAGCCGCCCCTCGCATCAAAAGCGGTAAAACAGGTTTTATTACTAATTCTATTTTATATTGTCCTGCTAAATTAATGGCTTGCACAAAACCCAAATAAGAATATGGACTACGTAAAGACAAATATATCACCAAAGGTTCAGACACTGCATTGGCTGGTTGAGCAGCATTAATATCAACTATTTTATGAGGAAAGTTTTGTTGATTAACAGTTTGGTTCAATTGGTTTTTTCTCATTAACGCTTCAGTTAAATCATCTACTAAGGCAAGTTTTTTTAGCATGTTTTCAAAATGATATAACCTTTCAACGCCAACATACCAACTGCCAGCAAACAAAATACTTGCTGGCGCATAATGCCCTTTGGCTTTTAAACGCGTTTGGTTTTTAACTTGGTGATTTATCGTGGGTGTTGAGGTTTGAAAATGCTCGCTAAATTGATTTCCCCAGGTATTTATAAAAATTTGTTCAGCATTGGCAATATTATTTACTTTAAACTGCCAAATCTGTTGACCTGTTGTTAAAGAAGCAGAAGTAGGCTCATCTTTGATGTCAACAAGTTGATATTTTTCGGCTATTAAATTAGCGTCTTTAATCGCCCATTGTCGATAAAGTTTTGGGCAAATGGTGATACCGGGTAACGTTCCCCAGATAAAAAGTACTTTAAAAGTAAGGTGATAATTTACCGCTAATCGAGATAGCATTTGCACTAACATAAAGCTATGCGGGTCATTTAGTGAAAGGTAAACTTCAGCTTGTGCTTTTTGGCCTAAAAATCGCCCAATTAAAAAATAACGAAAAACCAGTGCTTTTGCTCGACAATGACTTTGAAGCCATTTTATTTTTAGTCGCAATAACATTTTATTAAAAATAGTTAATTCCCTGTGGACTAATGATGGCGAGATAAATAAATTCGCGTAGAATGCGCCGCATTATGACATATTAATTTTAACGGGATAAATGAAATATACTCAAATAGGGTAATTCCTTTAGACTAATTTCATTTAAAATCATTACAATGCTTGTTGCAATCAGATTTCAAACAATAGGCTTTTGTAAATTAACAATATATTTATGCACACGGGCAATTAAATGGCTACAAGTAACATTAACCAATTATTGATACGCAATATAGACGCTTTATCAGCAACAAAACCTCTCTTGGTCAATATTGCAGACGATGGTTTTATTACCCAATACCTTAGCCAGCATAGTCATGCCAGCATAGATAGTTACCATACAAATTATGCCCAGTATAAAACCTGTCAGCAACTAAACAATGCGAAAGTAAACGCTCATTTTTGTGTCGAATATGTCGCTAAAAATAAGCATGACATGGCGATTATTCATTTTCCAAAAAGTAAGGCCGAATTCGGATTTACTCTAGCGATGCTCGCTGAATCTATGACTGAAGATGCCACTATCGTTATTGTTGGCGAAAATAAAAGTGGTGTAAAATCTGCTGAGAAACTTGGAGCAGATTACCTTGAGTATTGCAATAAAGTTGATACCGCTCGCCATTGCTTAATGCTTATCGCTAAATTTAAACCGCTACTTCCTAGTTTTGATCTACAAAGTTTTTATAAGTATTATCCAATTCAAGTACAAGATAAAACGCTAACAATTGCCGCATTACCCGGTGTATTTAGTCAAAATGCTTTAGATACCGGTACAGAAGTTCTATTAGCACATTTACCAGAGAAGATGACAGGAAAGGTGTTAGATTTTGGCTGTGGTGCCGGTGTTATTGCAGCTTATATAGGTACTGTTTACCCAACCACTCAATTAACCTTGGTTGATGTTAGCGCTTTGGCATTACACTCAGCGCAAACAACATTAGCTTTAAACCAATTAAGTGGAAAATATATTGCATCAAACAGCTTGTCTGATGTTCAAGATAGCTATGACTTTGTGATATCGAATCCGCCATTTCATCAAGGGGTAAAAACGCATTATGCTGCAACAGAGCAGTTTTTATCCGAGATAAAACAAAATTTATCCAGTAAAGGCAGCATTACTATTGTCGCGAATAGTTTTTTAAAATACCTACCGATCATGGAGAAGGCCATTGGCAACACAAAAACCATCGTCATTAAAAAAGGTTTTGCTATTTATCAATGCTACTTAAACACCCGAAAATAAAAATAACTAAGACAAAATGATTGTTGAAAGCAATAAGGTTTTCTACAATCATCTTATAGTCATAATTAATGAGTACAGTATTGCATGCCAATAACCCAACCAGTTTGGTCTATTCGTCGGATTTGCCTAATATCAATGATCGGCGCTATCTCATTGTTATCTATTTTGAGTATTTCAGTAATAACGCTGCAATTTAATAAAAGTTACAACGCCAATTCCGTTTCGCAAATTAAACATTGGGCCGAGGTTTTAGCCGAAGAAAGTTTAATTTATGTTATTAATGTTGAACGACAAGCTTTACTTGATAATTTTTCATTGCCTTCACACATCCCTAATTTAAATTATGTTCATATATATCGAACGGGGAAGAATGATGAAAAACCAACGCTTTTTTATAGCTACAAGCGAAACCAACAGCGTACAGCTATTTCAGAAAAATCTAACAGCATAAACAGTTTACAAATACCTAAGTTTTCTGAAGCATATTTAGAATATATGCAGCCGATTAAAGTAGAAGGAAAAATTATTGGTTATATCTATTTGCAAAGTAGCAACGAGAGTATCACTCAGATCACAGATCAATTATTAATCATTAGTTTTATTGTGTTATTTATTGTTTGCTTGATCGCCATCTTTATCGCTCTTAAGCTTGAAAATTATATTAGTACTCCTTTCTATACTTTAGCGAATACGGTTCAAACAGCGGCTCGACAAAGAAATTTTTCTCAACAATGCCAAACTATGCCATACCGAGAAGCAGATATTTTGGCGCGTAATATTAATATTCTTTTTGCTCGAATGGAAAAACGTATAGCGCAATTAGACTCAGCAGAACAGCAAAGCTTAGAACATTCACAAGAACTAGAAAATAAAATAAATAAACGTACCGAAGCATTAAAAGAATCTAACCAAGAATTACTGTCTACTTTGGAAAAGCTGCATCAATTTCAAAGTCAGCTGGTTGAAAGTGAAAAAATGGCCTCACTTGGTGATATGGTTGCAGGTGTTGCACATGAGGTAAACACACCTATCGGTTTAGGAGTAACCGCTTCAACCCTTCTCGCGGATAGGTTAGATGATATTAAAGCCGCTTTTGAAAACAAAACGTTAAAATCTAGCCAGCTAAAGAAATTTTTACATGATGGTTGCGAAAATATTGCCATTATTTACCGAAACCTTAATCGTGCTGCAGATCTTATTTCTAGCTTTAAAAAAGTGGCGGTAGACCAGTCAAGTGAAGACATACGTACTTTCGATGTTAAAGAACTTTTAAGAGAAGTTATACTAACGTTAAGACCTCAATTACATAGTTTACCTTACACAATTGATATTGATTGCCCTGACAACTTATCGATAAATAGTAAACCTGGACCTATTAATCAAATATTGATTAATTTGATCATGAACTCTGTTATTCATGGTTTTGAAGGACAAGATCATGGACGTATTTCTATCACGGTAATGTCGTTGAGTAATCAACTAAATATTCTTTTTAAGGATGATGGCATTGGGGTGAATGAATCTATCAAGCATAAAGTTTTCGAACCCTTTACGACTACAAAACGCGGAGAAGGAGGCAGTGGTTTAGGTATGCACTTAGTTTATAACTTAGTTACCCAAGCACTTGGTGGTTCCATCGTATTAAATAGTGAATTAGGTGAAGGTGTTAGCATCGAGATTAACTTCCCCATTAACTAGTGCTAAATACTATTGTACTAGGTGCTAATTATTAATATTACAAAGGGCTATTAAGTTAGCTTTATTTATATCTAACATTATGACTGTTGAGTACACTAAACATATTTGACGATAAAAAACAGTTAATTGTTATGCATTGATTGTTTTTTAACATTAGCTTCTATAACATTAGCTTCTACAACATTAGCCGATATTTTGTTGCTTTGCGGTGTGCAAGGTTGGAATATAAAGCACTCTAACACTAATCAGAATACTCGTTTAATCTGACAAAACTGGACAATGAACATGCAAAAACCTCACATATTAATCGTAGAAGACGAAGACGTTACACGCTTTAATCTACGAAATCTATTTGAAGCTGAAGGCTATAAAGTGGCTGAAGCAATAGACGGTGATAGCATGGAGCGCGAACTGCAAAACAACGTTATTAATTTAGTGATATTAGATATTAATTTGCCAGGAAAGAACGGCCTTTTACTCGCTCGAGAATTAACGCGTAATAAAGACTTAGGCTTAATTTTTCTAACGGGTCGCGACAGTGATATTGATAAAGTTTTAGGCCTAGAAATAGGTGCTGATGATTATTTAACTAAGCCCTTTAATCCACGTGAGCTAACGATTAGAGCACGAAATATATTAAATAGAATAACGTCAAGCAATGCTGAAAATACAGGGGTCATTGTAAGTTTTAATCAATGGTCTCTTGATGGCAACTCACGAAAAATGACCACGCCAGATAATAGAGTAATCTCGATTCCACGCGGCGAATATAGAGCCCTTAGCTTGCTAATAGCTAATGCAGGAAAAATTGTTACTCGTCAGCAATTAATTAAAGAAATGACCGGTAGAGATTTACGTGAAAATGACAGAACTGTTGATGTTACCATTCGTCGTCTTCGTAAACATTTTGAATCAGTTGAGAGTTCACCTGAATTAATCAACACAATCCACGGCGAAGGATATCGCTTTATTGGCCAGGTTGACTAACCTGCTTTTAAGCAGAGTATTTATATATTCTGCTTCAGCTAAAGCTCATTTAACGCTAAAGATTTCTAAAGGCCCAGCATATAGCTTTGCAATGTTATCATTGACGTTATAATTGACGTTGTATTAAACGCCTTATATTCCATATTTTATTTCTGTACCTACATTACGTATTCATTCAACTCCGAACTCTTTCTATTAACCATTGTTGAAATACAGCGATAGCTTCTTGGTTCAGCTCTGTTAATGTTTGTACCTGTTTAGTTTTAGTTTCCCTATCTTCGCATGATTTTTCTAACTCGATAAGCTTCTGATGCACCTGACTTAACCCTGCACTGGCAGCTGAACCTTTCATTTTATGACAGTGGGATTGCCAAGCCTTTTGGTCGCCATTAGCACCAGCATCTTTAATCGCCAATAAGTACACTTTAGATTGCCCAATATATAAATCCAACATTTGCTGAATAACGCTAATATCTAAAGCTTCTAAGTAACCATCAATCAATGTTAGATCTAAGTGATGCGTTGCTGACATGCAATCTCCTTTACGACAGTACTTTTTATGTCGTTTTTAATTTTTACTGAAAACAAAAATTTCAGTAGTCCTAGCTTAAATTAGGCCCCACTTTATAGCAGATATCAAATACAACTACCATATTCTAGAACGATATCAACCTAGCCATTACAAACATTGCTTTTAATAGGTATATCGTTCAAAATAGCCGCCCTTTCAGGGTCACTGCATTATATTCCACTTTTTCAAAATATTTGTGGAAACTATCGCTCTTCTTACGATACTAATGCCGATTATAATTTTACTGAGTACTGAAGTTACCATAGATAGCCCTTTACTTAGTGCACAGCGAACAGCGGAGTCAAAATGCCAACATTAATGCCTGATATAGCAAATCACACCACAGCACAAACTGAGGGGACTTTGGATTGGGTCGGCATGAGTAATATCGAAATGCCCATCATGGTTGCCTCTAAAGGCCAATCAGAACGTATGGTTTCAGCCCATGTAGATGCGTTTGTAAACCTTAAAGAGCCGAAAGCCAAAGGCATTCATATGTCGCGCTTGTATTTACTTATTGATGAGTTATCAACTTCAGGTGTTTTAAACCATCAAAGTTTAGTAACTTTATTAGATGGCTTTATCAGTAGTCATGAAGAGCTTAGCGATAATGCCAAAGTTAAATTTAATTTTGATTATCATCTGCGCCGTAAATCTTTAATCAGTGGCAAACAAGGTTGGAAAGCCTACCCTGTAACTATCACGGGTCTTTTAAATAAAGGCAATCTTGATATTGAGCTTTCAGTTGATGTTCCATATTCTTCAACTTGTCCTTGTTCTGCAGCACTAGCTCGCCAGTTGATTCAACAAGCCTTTAAAGAAAAATTTGTTGACCAACCTGATGTTGATTTAGCCGCGGTTCACGAGTGGCTCGGTACCACTGAAGGTATTGTGGCGACACCACATAGCCAACGATCGGTTGCTGAAGTTAAAGTTAAACTTAACAGTTCAACAACAGAATTCCCAATTACTGATATTGTTGATTTAATTGAAAACTCACTTAAAACGCCAGTACAAGCAGCAGTAAAGCGTGAAGATGAGCAAGAGTTTGCTCGCTTAAATGGTCAAAACTTGATGTTTTGTGAAGATGCAGCTCGTCGTTTGCAATACACCATGAATGCTACTGATCAGTTTGACGACTTTTGGCTACGTATTAATCATTTAGAGTCATTGCATGCACACGATGCCGTTAGTGTTACTACTAAAGGCGTAGCAAACGGCTACCAACCTTAGTTAAATCATTCATTGCATATAACAAACCAGCTACTTCAAAATAGCTGGTTTTTTATCCCCCACATAAATAACAATTAGCCTTAAATCATAATTATCTTGTTTCCCCACCACTACAGACTCCTCGTAAATAAATACAGCGAATCAAACACCCTAAACCTTATGTAAACTAGCCATTGTTATTTTACAAAAGGCACGTTTTCAACTTTACTTGGTATGCCGAACAAAAATTTTGACATGCTTCTAGGTTTTTTTAACGATTTACTGTTCAATCAGCCAAAGACAAAGTAACTATACAACCGAAATAAAGACATTAAAGCCATCCATAGCGACTTATAACGGTGAATAAATAGTGAATATAAAATATTATAAGCATTCTGACTTTTACAATCCTTTTATGTAATAAAATTACACATTCAGTTTTTAATACGGGAAAAAACAACTTTTACAGCCAACAAAGTACTAATAAAGTCTTATATTTTTGCTCAATGTGAATAAAAATGTAAAATAATTACGAGCATTTACTCTATTCAGATTGACGTTGGGGTATTAAATGTTTAATGTAAGGGGTTCCTCGGTACGAATTCGGGACTATTTATGCACTTTAAGTATAATTTTATTCCATTCTAATTAAACCAAACTGCCGAGGCCTTTTAGGAGAAGATAAATATAATGCAACTTTACGATCATACATATCAAAAAGACAATTGTGGCTTTGGTCTTATTGCCCATCAACATGGCGAAACAAGTCATAAGCTCGTAAAGACGGCCATTCAAGCCCTAGACCGTATGCAACATCGTGGCGGTATCGCTGCTGATGGTAAAACTGGTGACGGTTGTGGTTTGTTAATGCAAAAGCCTGACAGCTTTTTTCGCGCTGTTGCAGAAGAAAATAATTGGCAATTAGGTAAAAAATACGCCGTCGGCATGATTTTTCTTAATCCCGATCCGATTTTAGCTAATGCCAGTAAAAAAATTCTAGAAGAAGAGTTAGAAAATGAAACTCTTTCATTAATAGGTTGGAGAGAAGTCCCTACCGATACCACCACTTTAGGTGAAATTGCTAAAGGCAATTTACCGGCTATAGAACAAATTTTTGTTAATGCGCCGTCAGGTTGGCGTAATCGCGATCTTGAGCGTCGACTATATATGGCAAGACGACGTGCCGAAAAACGCATCAGTGATGAACGTTTTTACGTTGCAAGCTTATCGTGTTTAGTTACTATATATAAAGGTTTAATGATGCCGGTAGATTTACCGAATTTTTATTTAGACCTTGCTGATATCCGTATGCAAACTGCAATCTGCTTATTTCATCAGCGCTTTTCAACCAATACCTCTCCAGAGTGGCACTTAGCACAACCTTTCCGCTATTTAGCTCACAATGGTGAAATTAATACCATTAAAGGTAATCGCCAGTGGAGTCGAGCAAGAACCCACGGTTTTAAATCACCTTTACTGCCTGATTTACAAGATGCTGCTCCATTTGTTAATGAGAGTGGCTCAGACTCTTCATCATTAGATAACATGCTTGAGCTATTCATGGCAGGCGGCATGGACCTTTATCGCGGCATGCGACTATTAATGCCACCGGCTTGGCAAAGTAATCCATTAATGGATGACGATTTAAAAGCTTTTTATGAATTTAACTCTATGCATATGGAGCCATGGGATGGTCCCGCTGGTGTTGTTGTAACCAATGGTCGCCATGTTGCCTGTAACCTAGATCGAAATGGCCTAAGACCAGCACGCTATGTAATTACCCGCGATGGTTTTATCACATTAGCCTCTGAAGTGGGTATTTGGGATTACGGCGAAGATGAAGTTGTTGAGAAAGGCCGCGTAGGCCCAGGTGAAATGCTTGCTATTGATACTTACACTGGCAAAATTTTCAATTCTAACGCTATCGACAATGAACTTAAAGTTCGCCATCCATACCGAGAATGGTTAGATAATAATATTCGTCGTTTAGTCCCTTTTGATAAACTAGACGCGCGCTTAATTGGTCAACGAATCTTTAGTGACCAAGAAATTGCTCAATACCACAAAATGTTCAACTACAGTTATGAAGAGATTCATCAAGTAGTAAAAACATTAGCCGAAAATGGTCAAGAAGCTACGGGTTCAATGGGTGATGACACGCCAATGGCGGTCCTATCAAGCCAACCGCGTTCACTTTATGACTATTTCCGTCAGCAGTTTGCCCAAGTAACCAATCCACCGATTGATCCATTGCGCGAACGCTACGTTATGTCGCTTGGTACTTGTATCGGCCGTGAACATAATGTTTTTAATGAAACAACGGGTCATGCAGACCGTATTTTATTTGCTACGCCAGTATTAATGTACACCGGCTTAAAGCAATTACGTGAGCTAGATCCTGAGCATTACCGTTCAGATACCTTAGCCTTAAATTATGATCAATCCGAAGGTTTAGAAGCAGCTGTTATTCGTTTATGTGATGAAGCAGAAGTATTAGTTAGAGACAAAAACACAGTTATCTTAGTGTTGTCAGATCGCGATATACAAAAAGGCATGTTACCTATGCCTGCTGCTATGGCTGTTGGCGCTGTACAAAAACGTTTAGTTGAAAAGCAATTGCGTTGTGACTCTAACATTATTGTTGAAACAGCTTCGGTTCGTGACTCGCATCAGTTTGCCGTACTATTCGGTTTAGGTGCAACAGCCGTTTATCCATACTTAGCTTTTGAAACTATTGAGCAACTGGTTGAAGACAAACAAATTAACCTAACGGCTCGTGAGGCTGTAGTTAATTACCGTGAAGGTATTAATAAAGGCCTATTGAAAATATTATCTAAAATGGGTATTTCCACTATAGCCAGTTACCGTTGTGCGGGTTTATTTGAAATTATCGGCCTAAATAGCAATATCATGGAACTTTGTTTCCCTGATTTACCAAGTCGTATTCAAGGTGCTGATTTTTCAGATATAGAACAAGACAGCATTAACCTTGCTCGAAAAGCCTTTATGCCTCATCAAAAAATGAGCCATGGTGGTCTACTTAAATATGTTCATGGCGGTGAGTACCATGCTTACAACCCTGATGTAGTTAGTACGCTACAGGCTGCTGTTCGAAGTGGAGATTATAGTGATTACAGAATTTTTGCTGATCATGTAAATAATCGTCCTGCGGCTGCCTTACGAGATTTATTAGCCTTAAAAGATGACCAAACACCTATTGATATCTCAGCAGTTGAAGCAGATACCGAATTATTTAAACGTTTCGATAGTGCCGCAATGTCAATTGGCGCATTAAGCCCTGAAGCTCATGAAGCCCTAGCTATTGCAATGAACCGTCTTGGCGGTTATTCAAACTCTGGTGAAGGTGGAGAAGACGAACGTCGCTTTGGTACCGTTAAAAATTCACGTATCAAGCAAATAGCTTCTGGCCGCTTTGGTGTTACTCCGCATTACTTAGTTAATGCTGACGTTTTACAAATCAAAGTTGCACAGGGTGCTAAGCCGGGTGAAGGTGGTCAATTACCAGGTGATAAAGTAACACCGTTAATTGCAAAATTACGTTTTTCAGTGCCGGGAGTAACCTTAATATCTCCACCACCACATCACGATATATATTCGATTGAAGATTTAGCTCAGTTAATTTTTGATTTAAAACAAGTTAATCCAAGAGCCGTTATTTCGGTCAAACTTGTCTCTGGTCCTGGTGTTGGTACTATTGCCTCAGGTGTGGCGAAAGCCTACGCTGACTTTATTACTATTTCAGGCTACGACGGCGGCACAGGTGCGAGTCCATTAACCTCAGTAAAATATGCCGGTTGCCCATGGGAACTTGGTTTAGCTGAAGCACACCAGTCACTGGTCACTAATGGTTTACGTCACAAAGTGCGTTTGCAAGTTGATGGCGGATTAAAAACCGGTATCGATATTGTAAAAGCCGCTATTTTAGGCGCCGAAAGCTTCGGCTTTGGTACAGCACCTATGGTGACACTAGGTTGTAAGTTCCTTCGTATTTGTCATTTAAATAACTGCGCTACAGGTGTGGCAACTCAAGATGAAGTGCTAAGAGAGCAATTCTTTAAAGGTTTACCTGACCAAGTAATGAATTATTTTAAATTTATTGCTCAAGATGTACGTGAAATTTTGGCAAGTTTAGGTGTAGAAAGCCTAACAGCGATCATTGGCCGCACAGATTTACTTGTGCCTTTAGCCGGGATCACCGCCAAGCAACAAAAACTAGATTTACGCCCTATTATCGCGCCAGTTGTTGCTGGTGAAGATACGGCATTACACCAAACAAGTACCAATGAACCGTTCGATAAAGGTGAGTTAAACCAACGTTTACTTTCACTAGCTTCTGACGCAATTGCACACAGTAATGGCGGTGAATATCGATTAACGATACAAAATACTGACCGTTCTGTTGGTGCTTCATTATCTGGTGAAATTGCCCGCCAACATGGCGACCAAGGTATGGCAGCAAACCCAATTAAAATATTTTTAAATGGTACTGCAGGTCAAAGCTTTGGCGTATGGAATGCAGGTGGTTTAGAAATGACACTAACAGGCGATGCCAACGACTACGTAGGTAAAGGCATGGCTGGTGGTAAACTAACGATTAAGCCACCAAAAGGCGTAGAATATTTAAGTCACAAAACCATGATTATGGGCAATACCTGTTTATACGGCGCAACGGGCGGTAAATTATTCGGCTGTGGTCGTGCAGGTGAACGTTTCGCAGTAAGAAACTCGGGTTGTCATGCGGTTATAGAAGGTACTGGCGATCATGCTTGTGAATACATGACCGGTGGTATAGTGGCTATTTTAGGCCAAGTTGGGGTTAACTTTGGTGCAGGTATGACTGGCGGATTCGCTTATGTTCTAGACGAACAAAACGATTTAGCTACGCGCCTTAACAACGAATCAATTGAAATGTTAGAGATAGATGAACTCAATATCCATCAAGAACATTTACGTGGCATTATCAACCAACACTTCGATGAAACAGGTAGCTTAAGAGCAGAAGAAATTTTAGCAAATTTTGACTCGTATGCACCACAGTTTAAGTTGATTAAGCCTAAGGCCGTTGATGTTAAAACCCTATTGGGTCATCGTAGCCGTTCATCTGCAGAACTTCGTGTTCAAGCACAATAATAAGAACACGATTGGAGAAGCTTTTTAATGAGTAAAAATATTTATCAATTTATCGACGTCAAACGCATCGACCCGCCTAAAAAAGCGATAGAACAGCGTAAGATTAATTTTGTCGAAATCTACCAACCTTTGAGTGAAGATCAAAGCGCTGGGCAAGCCGACCGCTGTTTAGATTGTGGTAACCCGTATTGTGAATGGAAATGTCCTGTACATAACTATATTCCACAATGGTTAGAGCTAGTCACTGACGGTAAAATAATGGAAGCGGCTGATCTGTGCCATGAAACCAACAGCTTACCTGAAATGTGTGGACGTGTTTGTCCACAAGACAGGCTTTGTGAATCAGCTTGTACTCTCAATGACGATTTTGGTGCTGTAACTATCGGTAATATTGAAAAGTACATCACCGATACCGCTATAGCTCAAGGCTGGAAACCTGATTTATCTCAAGTTATTGCCACTGGTAAACGTGTGGCTATTATAGGCGCAGGACCCGCTGGTATCGCCTGTGCTGACGTATTAACAAGAAATGGTGTAGAAGCCGTAGTATTTGATAAACACGCTCAAATTGGTGGTTTGCTTACTTTTGGTATCCCATCTTTTAAATTAGAAAAAGACGTAATTCAAACCCGCAGAGAAATACTTGAAGGTATGGGCATTGAATTTCGCCTCAATACTAATGTAGGTGTCGATATCAGCTTTGCCGATATCAGTAATGAATTCGACGCTGTATTTTTAGCCTTGGGTACTTACACTGACATGACAGGCGGTTTCGAAAATGAATCTGCACCTGGTGTTTATAACGCTTTAGACTTTCTAATTGCCAATACTCAGAAACTGATGAAACTTTCTCAAGAAGATGGCAATGCAAATGCCAAACCTTACGTGAATTTTTCAGGTAAAAAAGTGATAGTACTTGGTGGTGGTGACACCGCAATGGATTGTGTACGAAGCTCTATTCGCCAAGGTGCTACTGAAGTAACTTGTGCATACCGACGTGATCAAGCCAACATGCCGGGTTCACCACGTGAAGTGCAAAATGCTAAAGAAGAAGGTGTAGATTTTCAATTTAACATTCAACCTATTGATATTGCGGTAGATGACAATGGTAATGCATGTGGTGTTAAATTTATTAAAACACAATTAGGTTCGCCAGATGCTAAAGGTCGACGTAACCCTGAAGCGATTGAAGGCTCTGAGTTCATTATGCCTGCTGATGCCGTGGTTATTGCTTTTGGCTTTATGCCAAGCCCACCACAGTGGATGAAAGATGCCGGAGTTGAAGTTGACGCTAGAGGCCGTGTAATTGCTGCCGACAACACTAACTTTGCTTTACAAACCAGTAAAGAAAATATCTTTGCTGGCGGTGATATGGTACTCGGTTCAGATTTAGTTGTTACAGCGATTGATCAAGGCCGCAAAGCCGCTATCGGCATACTAGACTTTGTGATGACACCACAAGAAAAAGAAGCATAAAACCTTTGTTATAGTTCACTTTAAAGTGTGGTTCATACTACATTTTAAAGTGACTTTTCTTAAAATACCTCTACAAGTTCACCCTAACATTTACTCAACAAAACCTTGTTTAATTTAAACTAGCATCAGTTAAATCACTATTACATAATTTATTTCGACCCGCCTTCTTCGCCTGATACAACTGCTTATCAGCTAAGCGGATCCAATCATCAATATCCGAAGAAAACTTAGCTTTAGCCGTTAAACTACCAATTGAGATGGTCATGTTTACAAAGTGGTGAGAGTTATGTGGAAAGTTATGTTGTGCTATCTCTTCTCGAAATTCTTCGAGCATTTGCAAGACACTTTTATTATCATCCGATTGTGCAACAATAATAAATTCTTCTCCGCCAAAACGAGCAACAATATCACTGCGACGATCGAATTTACGTTGCATAACATCACTAATGTACGTTAAGCAGTTATCACCTATTAAATGTCCATATTCATCATTTAAGTTTTTAAAATGGTCAAGATCTAGCATGGCGACCATCATACAAGCATTATTTCGCGACAGTATCGCCTGTAGTTCACTAAATTTATTTTCGAGATAGCGACGATTGTACAAACCCGTTAAGCTATCTTTGTTCGCTAATTCTTTCAGAGCCATATTGGCTTTATTTAGTGCGGTGGTCCGTTGGTTTACTTTTTCCTCTAAAATAAATTGTTGTTTAAGTAAATGCTCTTTAGATTTTTGCAATTCTGTATATAAAGTTAAAAACTCACTCGGTGCAGCATATGGAATAGTTTTATAGCCTTGTTTACCGTCGCCATGGGCAAGCTCTTTTAAAACGAAAGCTAATGGCTTATTTAAGGTATTAGCAAATTGATTGGCTAATAAAATGACTAGAATAAAAATTAAAAATAATGATAAAAAAATGGTCAAATATTGTTGCTCGATTAACTTCAATATTTGTCTATGCTCTATGAGGACGAATATTTTCCAACCATTTTTCAATGTTATTTGGCGATATAAATAGCGTTTTTTAGTGAAATTGTTCGATTCAATGATGATTAAGTTGTGTGCAATGTCAGCCTCATCAAAAGAAAAATTAAACTTTGCTAACTTAGTTTTCGCTAAATTGTTTTCGGCGTATATCACGTTATCATTTTCATCAGTTAACACCACATCGATTTCACGATCATTGGCTGAGTAACTGTTAATATTTTCGAACAAGTTAAGGTTTAAAGAGCCTTCCACAATCCCTATTGGCTGATCTACACCGTTAGCATAAATGGGCGCGCTAATCGCAACGATAGGATCAGAGCCAAACGACCTACCGAGAAACGCAGGCGAAATATAAACAGATTGATTAAAAAATGCTTCAGTAAAGTAAGAGCGATCTGCAACACTGGCACCACCTTTAGGTAAAGCATCCAGTAAACTTAAGGGTGAAGTAGCCACTATATTAGCTTCTCGATTAGTAACCAACATAGTAATAAAACCAGGGTACAATTGATGCATCTTCACTAAATTATCATTAAATAAACTTGGTTCTATTGCAGACAGTTCATTAGCAACTATCTTAACTGCATTTTTATGTTCATCGACGTAATTTTCTACAATGCGCCCCAAATATTGACTACTAATATCAAGCTTATCTTCAATTTGCTGCTGTTGAATATCATTTAAGTTCCGGCTTAAAAATAAACACACACCAATAACAAAAAACGCAGACATAACCCATAAAATATAATGCAGATATTGCTTCAGATTTTTCTTTAATTGTGGCTGTTGTGATTTTACCCAGCAATTCAATTTATCACTGAATACAAAAATTAAGATAACACCTAAAGTAGTATAAAAAACGGCATTAATACTTTGTTTAAATAGAGAAAAAAACAAGTACTCTTGGGACTCAGTTGTATTAAACAAGATCAATGCAGCAGTCAGCGGCATACCAATAATCAACCAATACAAAAAATCAGCTGTTGGTAAATACCAACCTCTTCCTCGCATATAGGAAACAAAAAGCGCTTCAAAACCGAAGGTTAAAAAACCAAAAGGGTGACCCCAAATAATTAATAGTGGTGCGACACAAATTAGTGCACAGAGCAAAGTTAAAGCAGGTCGAAGGTAGGCCGCGGCAAAAATAAACGCTAAATTACCAATCACTAGAGAAACACTGTAAGCAAGCTCTACCGGGTAACTGTTTAGTAGTGCGCCGAATAAACCTAAACCCAAGGCTAATAGAATCGAGCGAAATTGTGGAGACTTTGCTTCAACAACTTCTTCTTCGAGCTTTAATGCAACCTTAATTGGCGCAATCGTCATAGGTAATGTACCACTTCAATCATTATTAACTTACTAAAGTATTAACATGCGTAATTCAGGCAGGCTATCCATACAGTAAAGTCCTTTATAAGTAAGTATCAAAGATTACTTTTAGGCTGAAATTTATTATATCGATTGTTTATAGTGCATTAAATACAAAAGCCCTGTCAATATTATTGCAGGGCTTGGAAGAAAATTAACTTAACTATATTAAATAATTAAGTCATATCGGCAAAGGGGTTTGTTGCAGGCAACACTATCTTATTTGCAAAACCGCTAACACTAATGTCTTCATCGGTAATGTTAACGTCATCATCCATTAACGTACCATCACCAAAACGGTAAATAATTTGAAAGTCACCATTATCTGCCAGTGTTTGATATTTAATTCTGGCTTGCTCTACAATTTCGGCTTTAGCTTGGTAACTTGCTATTGCTTCACTGCCATGGCGCTTTTCCATCATTGCTAGAGTAACTGCTGGCGAAAACAAAGTTGCAGTTGCATTATTTCCTCCAAAACCTTTAGAGTTAATAAAAGCTATATCCATATTGTCACAGTACCAATGCTCGGTAGCAATATTTAAACGCTCGTTATAAACATCATCGGCTACTTTATCAATAGTAGTAATACCTGGCATAATGTTATGTGCAAATACACCTAAAGCCATCGCGACTTGATCGCCACTAGCGGGCCCAATAGTATGACCAACAAACGCTTTCGGAGCGGCTACAGGCCAATTGCTAATATCGAAACTTTTTGCGACACGATCATAGATTAATGACTCAGTAACGCGGTTTTGAGGTGTACTTGAACCGTGAGCCAATATAAAACTACGCTGTTGCACTGACTCAGCACCCAAAATAGACTTAGCCAACGCTACTGACTTCGCCATAGTAATATAATTACCAGGTCCAGGTGCTGTAATTGACTTTTTAATGCCATCAGCATTAGTGAACACATCAGCTACTGAGCCTAAAACATTGGCGCCAAGTTCAAGTGCTAACGCATCATCCATCAGCACAATAAACTGTGCTGCTTCACCGATAGTAAAGCCACAATTATTGCCAAATGGACGACTGGTACGGCGATGATCAGCAACACCATTACCATCAATTTTTTTCAAGCCTTCTTCATTTGCAAGCGCACTCATGTTGCCGAAACCTTCAACAACTTCAGGAGTTACAGCACAATCATTACTGCCAACAATGGCTAAGCGAATACGACCAGCTTGAATATCTTGTACTGCCGCTTTTAAGTTATAGAGAAAAGTTGCACATGCCCCGGTAGAGGTGAATGTGGTGCCGACACTGCCTGTTACATAGGCATTAATAAAATCTGTCGACATCGTATTCAAGCCAAGGGCTAAGTTTTTTGTTGATACACGCTCACCTTGTTGACGGCTTTGCATCATGCCACCAAAACCTTCTGCTTGGGTTTGTCCAAATACTGAGGCAGAGTAAGTGCCAATTTCATCAGGGCTAATTCTGTCTACAATCTCATTCCAACTATAACCTGTTGAATGAATTGCATCAGCGGCGCCAAAAATAGTGGCTTGTAAACCGCGTGGCTGATATCGACTGTTATATAAACTTGCGGGTTTAAAACCAGTAGGAAACTGTCCCGCAGCTTTTATTGGGTTATCGCGGGTTGAATCATGTTTAACTTCAATTTCACCGGCTATTTCTACACGAACACGTTTATCTTCTAATTCAGTTATTTTCCATGAACGCGGCAATGGGCTCGGTAAGTCACGAGCGCGAGTTTCAAAACTAATACCATTTTCGCCAGTATCCATAGTCAGCTTTTGCTGCCATGGTGTCGCATCAGGATTAAAGTGCTCATTTTCAATCTTACGGATTAACGTGCCAGCTAAAATTTCTTCGCCAAAACGTTGTTCAACGTCAGACTTATCAACAACATTACCTTCGGCGTCAACTAAACTGCCATCTTGGCTAGTTAATAAGTTCATTAAAGTAGCCAAGCCAACAAATGTTTCTTGGCGTGCTTCAGCATTTAATTTATCAATTACTATACGGCGAAAGCCTTGATGAAATGATGTACGACCAGCAGCATTAATGCCACCCATGCCAACTATAATCGGTAACGCAGTCATGAAAAAATCTCTTTAAAATTAACACTCAATATATATGTCGCTATTGTAAGAGGTAACTCAAAATAATAATGTGCACAAACAGCCATAAAACATGTCAAAATAGCCAAATAAGACTGAATTGGTAATTTAAGCAATGAAAGTAAACGTAAAACGCAACAAACAAAAAACGATTAACATTGCATTATTAGTGTATGACCATATGCTAACAACCAGCGTCAGCCTACCTGTAGAAATGTTACGGGCAGGTGAGGCCGTAGCTTTACAAGAAAATCGTCATGCTCCTCGGTTATCAATTCAAATGGTGGCTGAGTCGATAAAGCCTATATCCACACGCGCTTTAATTAAATTAATGCCAGATACTGACATAGCGCATGCTCAACGACCTGACTTTGCCTTTATTCCTAGCTTATGGCGTAACCCTCGACCCACAATCGCTAAACAGCCAAAAATGCTAAAATGGTTAAGTTCAATTTGGGCCGAAGGCTCTACATTAATAGGCGGTGGCACAGGTGTTTGCCTCATGGCTGAAGCCGGTATTTTAGATTATCATCCAGCAACAACTCATTGGCATTATGTTGAGCAATTTAAACGTGATTATCCAAAAGTAGATCTAAAGCCTGACTTTTTTATCACCCAGTCTGAACGAACTTATTGTGCTGCCAGTGTTAATGCCTTAGCTGATATTGTTGTGCATATTATTTTTCAAATATATGGCCAGAATGCTGCACAACAAGTAGAGCGCAATTTTTCCCATGAAATTAGAAAACCTTACGAAGAACAACGATATTTAGAAGGAGAGGTTGATCGCCACCCCGACGAATTAATCAGTCAAATTCAATTTTGGCTCAAAACCAATTTAAACTCTGAATTAACGTTAAATGATATTGCTCAACAATTTGGCATTAGTCAGCGCTCATTTACCCGCAGATTCAAACTTGCTACCGGTATTAATGCTACGCAATATTGGCAAAAACTAAAAATACAAACAGCGAAAGAGCTATTAGCGGCAAGTAATTTATCGATTCAAGAAGTGGCATTTCAAGTGGGGTATCAAGACCAAGCAAACTTCACACGGCTTTTTAAACAAATGTTAAGCATAACGCCAAAAGCTTACCGTGCTATGGTGAGAAAAAAATTATTTAGTCATGATTAATGGTTAATTTATACAAGTTTATTTTCAAGGTTTTGCGCAAAACTCACTGTGTAAAAAGCTGATGAGTTTTACCACTGATGGATTCGCGATACTATAATAAATAGTTTGTGATTCACGACGTGTTTTCACTAAGTTATCTTGACGTAATCTCGCTAAATGCTGAGATAAACTTGATTGGCTCAGATCAACAAAGTTATTCAGTTCATTAACCGACATTTCTTTTTCACCTAAATGGCATAATAATAAAAGCCTATTTTTATTACTCATCGCCTTTAACAAGTCGGCTGCCTGTGCTGCACTCTCTCGCATTTCGGTTATATCAACTGCTGCTAACTCGGTCATTTATTACTCACTATTATTGATAGTAAAAATTAATCTTCGTGCATAAAACAAACGAATATTTATTTCTAGTTGGATCTTACATTAGACACTGCTAATATAAAAGTATATTACATTTATCTAATATACCTTTATTTGTATTTATACTTAAAAGGCTAGGAAGTATTTTGAATTATCAACGCGTATTAAACTTTGCTATCGCAAAGCCCAAAGTAATTTATAGCCTAATGTTACTTGTAACAATGCTGAGTTTGGCGATGTTACCAAAAATAGCTATCGATACTGACCCAGAAAATATGCTCAGCCAAGAAGCTCCTGCGCGCATATTCCACAATCAGATAAAAACTGACTTTTTAATGCGCGATATGATCGTCGTTGGCTTAGTCAGCGATAAGAACATTTTTAATCCGAACACCTTAAGTGTTGTTGAACAGTTAACTGACGAAATTCTGCAAATAGAAGGAGTTATCACCCAAGATTTACTGTCGTTAACCGTTGTAGACAATATACGCCAACTAACAAATGATCAGGGTGTTAATCAAGGTATTCAATTTGAATACCTGATGAAACAAGCCCCCACTACCGAAAAAGCCAGCCAAGTTATTCAACAAGCAGTAAAACGCTTACCTATGTTAAATAACACCTTAGTTTCGGGCGACGATAAAGCTATCGCAATTTATGTACCGATTATTGCCAAAGACCAAAGCTATCTTATTGCTGAAAAAATACGAGCTTTAGCGGCGAAAATTTTAGCCGTATCACAAAGTGACCTAGCTTTTCATATTACTGGCTTACCGGTTGCTGAAGACCAATTTGGTTACGAAATGTTTGTACAAATGGGCGTTGCCGCGCCACTCGCTGGTTTAGCTATTTTCTTATTACTTTGGTTTTTCTTTCGAAATATCACACTGATTATTGCGCCGATGGTGGTTGCCATGGCAACAGTATTGATCATTATGGGCAGTTTAATTGGCTTTGGTTTTACCGTGCATATTATGTCGTCGATGATCGCTATATTTTTAATGCCAATAGCGGTGGTCGATTCCGTACATATTTTATCAGAATTTGCTGATCGCTTTAAAGACGGTGACGATGCCTCTAAAACCATTAAAAAGGTCATGGGGCATTTATATAAACCCATGCTCTTTACCTCAATTACCTCTGCCGTTGGCTTTTATTCGTTAATGTTAACGCCAATTCCGCCAGTAAAAGTATTTGGCGCCTTTATCGGTAGCGGCATACTATTGGCCTTTGTGTTAACCATTACTTATATCCCTGCTTATATTGCCCGCATGAAGCCTGAAACCTTAGCTAAGTTGCAAAAGGCTATTCTGTTAATGGAACAAAAAGGTCGGTTAGCTAACAGCTTAGAAAAACTGGGTGCGTTTTCGGTACAACGAACCAAGCTTATTTTAATCACTTTTATTGCCTTGTTTGCGCTTAGTGTAGTTGGAGTTAACCGTATTATTATTAACGATAATCCGGTGAATTGGTTCAAAGCTGATCATGAAATTCGCATTGCTGATAAAGTGCTTAATGAACATTTTGCAGGTACTTATGACGCATGGTTAGTGTTTAGCAATAACAGCCCGCAACAAAAAGACGCACTGAAGCATTTTAATAACATACTTAATGCGGCAAATAATGGCGTAACAAAAGCTGCTATTTCACAAACCTACAATCAATGGCTAACTAGCGATGCGAATGAAAGAAACAGTTTTTTCACGCAAGATTTATTAATCCAACTTGATGACTTTAGTTTTAATGCCAACGCCCAAGAGCAACCTTGGCTCGAACAGCTCTATAGTATCAGCGAGCAAGCCAATAACGCGCAAAAAATATTTACTGACCCTGCCATGCTTAATTGGTTGGCTAAGTTACAAACTGCCCTCGTTAATAACGGCGATGTCGGTAAAGTAAACAGCTTGACCGATATTATTAGCACAGTAAATCGTGAGCTTAATTCAGGCGACGCTAAACACTTCAAAATTCCAAATAGCAGTAATGGTGTTGCACAAACCTTGTTGCAATTTCAGTCTTCTCATCGTCCGCAAGATTTATGGCACTTTGTTAGCCCTGATTTTCAACGAACACTTTTATGGCTGCAAATGACTAGCGGTGACAATCAGCACATGGCAAACGTCGTCAGTTGGGTAGACAATTACATCAGTGAAAACCCACCACCTAGCAACGTTCAGCATCAATGGGCGGGTAAATCATATCTTAACGTTGTTTGGCAAGATGCTATGGTCAGCGGCATGATCGACAGCCTATTGTCGTCATTTGTTATCGTATTTATTATGATGATTCTGCTATTTAGATCAATTAAATATGGCATATTAGCGATGTTACCACTTACCTTCACCATTACCATGATCTACGGACTGGTTGGCTGGCTTGGCAAAGCGTATGACATGCCTATTGCGGTGTTATCGGCATTAACCTTAGGTTTATCAATTGATTTTGCAATACACTTTATTCAACGTGTGCGCGAACTTGAAACCGAAAAACAAAGCCTAAGCGCCGCATTGTCAGACATGTTTAAAGAGCCGAGCCGCGCGATTGCTCGCAATGCCATCGTCATTGCGATTGGTTTTACCCCACTTTTATTATCACCGCTTATGCCCTATATCACAGTCGGTTTTTTCTTAGCTAGCATCATGATTTTATCGGCATTAGTGACCTTGGTATTGCTACCCGCACTGCTAACACTGCTTGCCAAGCGCAGTGATCTTAAAGCCGATAAAAAAATACAGCATTCATAAGGACAACATAATGACCATTACATTTACTAGGCAAACAATAAAAATTTTCAAACACAGTGGCAGAGTTTTGCTGACACTTAGCTTGTTTTTAACCAGTAATGCTTTTCTTCATGCTGAAGAAGACGCTACGTTATCTAATGAAAATGCTACAACAATCAAGGTTAACAACATAATCGACCAAGCAAACTTAGCTTCTTATTACGCTGGCGAAGATGGTAGCGCTGAAGCGCGCATGATTATTGTTGATGAAAACGGCAACCGCCAAATGCGACAATTCATTATTTTACGTAAAGATTTACAAGATCTGGGTGATCAAAATATATTGGTGTTTTTTTCGCAACCCAGCAATGTCAAAGACACGGTGTTTAGAGTAGAAAAACAACTTAAAAGTGACGACAACCGCTGGTTATATTTACCGGCTCTGGATCTAGTAAAACGTATTTCTGCGGGTGATAAACGTACATCTTTTGTCGGTTCACACTTTTACTATGAAGATGTTTCAGGCCGTAACCCTAATGAAGATAGCTTTACTTTAGTGAGTGAAGACAAAAACACTTACACCATTTCCGCCCTACCCAAAGATCAACAAAGTGTTGAATTTAGTAGTTATACCGTAAAAATTGATAAACAAAATTCTCTCCCTATAGAAACAATTTATTTTGATAAAAATAATCAAGCTATTCGTAAAATGACCGTACTACAAGTACAAGATATTGACGGTATTGCTACCGTGATGAAATCACGTATTACTAACCTAAGTAATAGTAGCTATACCGAAATGCAATTTAGAAATGTGAAATATAACCTTGGCTTACCCGATAACATTTTCAGTGAACGCAGTATGCGAACACCACCAAAATCTTGGTTAGACTAATCGTTAACGTTTTGTTAAAAAAGGTGAAAGTCATTAATAATTTAGCGATCGTTAAAGCCCAGTTGCTTAATATTGTTCTCTTAGCGGTTAGTACAAACGCGATTGCAAATAATGAGAATAATGATGACTGGGCAGACGTTTGGGTTGAAGAGGTACCTGCTTCGCCATGGCAAGTCACAGGTTTTATTGAAGCAGCTTACGGACAGTTTCTACAAACTAATGTTACTAAAAACAACGCTTCGCTGAATGAACTTAAAGCAAGAGTAAATGTGGATTATAGTCATGAACTGTTCGATGCCAGTGTCAAGTTAGATAGCTACTACGATGGCGTATTAACGAAGACTATTTTTCAAACCCGAGAGCTGAGTATGAGTGCTAGTCCATTTAGTTTTCTGGATATAAAAGCCGGTCGACAAGTATTAACTTGGGGCACAGGTGACTATCTATTTCTCAATGATTTATTTGCTAAAGATTGGCAGTCATTCTTTGCTGGTCGCGCAGATGAATACTTAAAAGCGCCATCGACTAGTATTAGAACAAACTGGTTTTATAACGCCGTAAACTTTACCTTAGTATGGACACCCGAGTTTACTCCCGACAACTATCTTAACGGCGAACGTTTCTCGTTTTATTCGCCGCAAGCACAACAAATAGTGGCACCTGCTAACGGTTTCTCCGTTGACAATACCCATAAAGCACAGTGGGCAGCTCGCTTAAATACTCGTATTAATGATATTGAAGTTTCACTTTATGGCTATCAAGGTTTTTGGCCAACACCTGAAGGAACAAAGCAATCTGCAAATAATGTTATGCAAAACCAAGCCTATTTTCCTGCTCTTAATACTTGGGGCGTCAGTGCAATAACCCCCTTTAAGGGCGGTATTTTGAATGTTGAATATGCCAGTTACAACAGTATTGATGATAACCAAGGTACTAACAATATGATCGCTAATGGTCAGCACAAATTCTTAATAGGCTTTGAACACGAACTAGCAAAAAACCTAACCGCTAATATGCAATATTACCTAGAGCGCACTAAGCATTATCAAGCACTAGTTAACAATAGCCAATTACCTGAACAACTTGTTGCTGAAAATCGTCACTTAGTCACCTTACGCTTAAGCTACCGCGCACTTAGGCAAACGCTTACTTACTCAATGTTTGCCTTTTACTCGCCTAACGATAAAGATGGTTATCTTAAGCCTTCAGTAAATTATCAATACAATGATCAGTGGTTATTGAGTGCTGGCGCCAATATATTCTTTGGCGAAGATGAGTTTTCATTTTTTGGCCAACTCGAAAAAAACACCAATGCATGGTTACGAGCACGCTACCAATATTAAGCGC
>TARA_B110000438_G_scaffold75141_1_pt1 | contig 26790 bp, 33 predicted proteins | sample TARA_B110000438 | Tara Oceans TARA_B110000438 (sample SAMEA4398413) | marine metagenome | biome: Polar Biome; feature: [MES] marine water layer (ENVO:01000295) within the mesopelagic zone...; material: water (ENVO:00002006), including particulate matter (ENVO:01000060) such as...... | reverse complement strand
AAAGAAGAAACAAAAGAAGAAACAAAAGAAGAAGACAAAGAAAAAAGTGCCTAAGACCAACAATCGGTTATTAAAAATAATATATGGCAAAAAGAGATTTTTATGAAGTCTTAGGAGTAAATAAATCATCCTCTCCAGAAACTATTAAGCAAGCTTATAGAAAATTAGCTGTAAAATATCACCCAGATAAAAATAAAGGAGATAAAGCTTCTGAAGAAAAATTCAAAGAAGCTAGTGAAGCTTATCATATACTTTCTAATCAAGAACGAAAACAAAACTATGATAATTTCGGTCATGCTGCGTTTGAAGGTGGTGGCGGAAATAGTGGACATGGTAATTTTGATTTTTCAAACTCCTTTTCAGATATTTTTGAAGATTTTTTTAGTGATTTTGGTGGTGGTGGCGGAAGAAAAAATTCTTCAAATCTCAGAGGCGCAGATCTAAGATATGATCTAACAATTGATTTAGAGGATGCCTATTTAGGAAAAAAAGAAAATATTAGTTTTTCATCTTCTGAAAAGTGTGGGGCATGTAAAGGTCAAGGTTCAAATCCTGGCTCTAGTCCAAGTGCATGTTCTACGTGTGGAGGACACGGAAAAGTAAGATCAAATCAGGGATTTTTTACAGTTCAACAAACATGTCCTCAATGTGCTGGGTCCGGTGAAGAAATAACGGATCCATGTAAAGATTGTAGAGGTTCTGGAAAAAAACAAACTAATAAAAACCTTTCAGTTACCATTCCAAAAGGTGTTGATGATGGAACAAGAATTAGAATCTCGGGAAAAGGAGAAGCTGGCACAAAAAATGGAGGAAATGGTGATTTATATTTATTTATTAATATTAAAAATCACTTAATATTTAAAAGGTCAGAAGAAAATCTTTTTTATGAATTTCCTATATCTATTACGGACGCTACACTTGGAACTACACTTGAGGTACCAACGATTGATGGCAAAAAAGCTAAAATTAAAATTCCTGCAGGAACACAATCTGGAAAACAATTCAGGTTAAAAAGTAAAGGAATGCCAATTATAAGATCAACTGGCTTGGGAGATCTTTATATACAAATAATTACAGAAGTTCCAACTTCACTTACATCTGAACAAAAAGAATTACTTGAAAAATTTAGAAAACTAGAAAATTCTAAATCAAATCCTATAATTAAAAAATTTTTTGATAAAGCAAAAAATTTCTGGAAAAATTAATTGATTTTAAAATTAATTTTCAATTTCTGGAAAAATTGGAACTCAAATCTATTTGTTAGAATAATATATAGCTCAGGTAAATAAAAAGTCTTCTTATAAAATTTAATTAAAATAATAAAAATTTTAAAGGAGAACTTATGAATAGTAAAACATTATTTTATAAAGCAATTATATGGAATATTTTAGGATTCGTCATGACGAGTATGTTAACATATTTGTGGTTTGGTAACTGGATACAATCGTTGAGTTTTAGTTTACTTTTAGTAACTATAAGTATCTTTACGTATGTTTTGTATGAGTTAGTATGGAACAAATTTGTCAAAAAAAATGAAAAAAATTAACTTAGCAATTACAGGGTGTATGGGAAGAATGGGGCAGCAACTCATTAAATCCTCTAAATCGGACAAAAGTTTTAGAATAGTTGCAATTACAGAAAATAAATTAATTAACAAAAAAATAGGTAAAATTAAACTTGATTTAAATACTGAAAATGTATTTAAAAAAGCACATTTAATAATAGATTTTACCGTTCCCAAATGTACTTTTGAAATTTTAAAAATTGCATCAAAACTAAAAAAAAGAGTTGTTATTGGAACAACTGGATTTACTAAAAAAGAAGAGCAATTAATTAAACTATATTCAAAAAAAATTCCTATTCTAAAAGCTGGCAATATGAGCTTAGGAATAAATCTTTTAATGTATTTAACTGAAATAACCTCTAAATCACTTGGGAAAAATTTTTTAAATAAAATATCTGAAATTCATCACAGGTATAAGAAAGATTATCCTTCAGGAACTGCTTTAATGTTAGGAAAGGGTATTGCGGATGGTAAAAACAAAAATCTTTATAAGCTAATAGGTAAAAAATTTTTAAATAAAAAAACCTTTCCTTATAGTAAAAAAATAAATTTTAATTCAATTAGAAAAGGTGAAATCATTGGTGAACATGAAGTTAAATTTTCAAATGGTAAAGAAATCATTACTTTAAATCATGAAGCTTTCGATAGAGCTCTTTATTCAGAAGGTGCGCTGACAGCAGCAAAATGGTTAATGACTAAAAAACCTGGCCTTTACTCTATGAGAAACCTTATGAATTTTAAATAATGAATGAAACTGAGAGATCTAAGTTAATCTTAAAAATTTTAAATAAAATTTATCCAACAACCTCCATTCCTCTTAAGCACACTAGTAACTTTACTTTATTAATTTCTGTACTTTTGTCTGCTCAATGTACTGATTTAAATGTAAACAATGTTACAAAAAACATTTATCCAAAATACAATAAACCGGAACACTTTGTAAAATTGGGAAGAAAAAAAATTGAAAAATTAATAAAAAGTATAGGTCTTTTTAGAGTTAAGGCTAAAAGTGTATATTTTTTATCAAAAAAATTAATAAAAGAACATAAGGGAAAAGTTCCTAAAAGCTTTGAAGAATTAGAAAAATTACCTGGTGTAGGCCATAAAACTGCAAGTGTGGTTATGTCTCAAGGTTTTGGCTACCCAGCGTTTCCAGTTGATACTCATATTCATCGTTTAGCACAAAGGTGGGGACTGACTAGTGGAAAAAATGTTATCCAAACTGAGACAGACTTAAAAAGATTATTTCCTAAGAAATATTGGAATAAATTACATCTTCAAATAATTTACTACGGCAGAGAATATTGTAAAGCTAGAGAATGTTACGGAATAACTTGTAAAATTTGTACTACTTGTTATCCTAAGAGAAAAAATCCAATTAAAATAATGAAAGCTTAATATGAAAATTTTAGGAATAGGAAACGCAATTGTAGACGTTATTTGTAAAGTTGATGAAAATTTTATCAGCCAAAATGATTTAACAAAAGGTACAATGAAATTAATATTTGAAGAAAAAGAATTTAAGAAATTACTATCTAATCTTAAAATTGAAAAAACTGTATCTGGTGGATCGGTTGCAAACTCAATTGTGGGTCTGTCTCAACTTGGTAATAAAGTTGGATTTATTGGTAAAGTTTGTGACGATGATTTTGGAAGTAAATATGAAGAGGGACTAAAAAAGGAAAATGTAGAGTATTTTTATTCAAAAAAAAAAGAGGAATTACCAACAGGAACATGTTTGATTTTAATTACTCCAGACACGGAAAGAACTATGTGTACTTTTTTAGGTACAGCTGGAAAAATTAATGAAAATGATATTAGTTCAGATGCAATTAAACAAAGTGAGATAATACTTTTAGAGGGTTATCTTTGGGACGAAGGTGAACCAAAAAAAGCATTTGATAAAGCTATAAATAATGCAAATAAAGTTGCGATGTCATTATCTGATCAATTTTGTGTTGATAGACATAAACAACATTTTTTAGAATTAGTTAAAAACAAACTAGATATCACTTTTGCAAATGAACAAGAAATTACTTCTTTAATTGATGCAAAAAAATTTGATGATGTAATAACTTTTGCAAAACAAATTAATAAACTAATAATTGTTACGCGAGGTGAAAAAGGAGCTATTGCAATTCATGGAAATGAAATTGCTGAATGTGGCATAAAAGAAAATCTTAAAATTGTTGATTTAACTGGAGCTGGCGATCTTTTTGCAGCAGGATTTTTACATGGTCATGTAAATAAATTATCTCTTAAAGAAAGCTTAGAAAAAGGGACAGATATGTCATCAAAAGTTATTCAACAAATTGGTGCTCGTATGAATTAATTAATTAAACATATGGATAATAAAGATAAAATAAAAATATTTAAACCTTTCGGTCCTTCAATTGGCAAATTTGAAGTAGAAAAAGATACACTAGAAAAAATTAATAGCTACGTAGATAAATTAGCACAAGATGTAGAAAAGGCTTCTAAATTAGACGCTGGTGGATCTCTTGCTGGCCAAGTTAATCAGGAGATAAATTTTGAAAAAGAATTTAGCGAAGAATTTATTATACCAACATTAATAAAAGCAATTAACACATACATATTTGCCAATACTCAAAAAAAAGTATCAAAACATACTTTTGAAAATATATGGGTAGTTAGACAGTTTGAAAATGAATATAACCCTGTACACTATCACTCAAGTCATATTTCTGGTGTTGGGTACCTTAAGGTCCCAGAAAGTTTAGGTGAAACTTCTCAAAAAAATAAACTACAAAACCCGAATGGAAAGTTAGAATTTATTCATGGTTCAAAAATGTTTTTATCAGAAAGTAATGTAAAAATTACTCCAAAAGTTGGGGATTTTTATTTGTTCCCACATTATATGATGCACAACGTTTACCCTTTTAAAGGCGACGGAGAGAGAAGATCGATGTCTTTTAATGTTTCAATTGATGAAAATATTTTTGATGTTTTTTCGGGAAATTAAAATTTACTTTTTTTTTCTCTTATAACTTCCTTTACCTTTTTTTGGCTTTAAAATTTTTTTTTTAAATTTTGCTGTAAATAAATCTTTTGCAATAAAATTTCTTTTTTTCATTTAAATATAATACCCTTTTTTATTTATTTTAATAAAATGACTATCATCAAAAGCATCAATAAATTTTTTTCTTAATCTATGAACATGGGTTTCAACAGTATGGGTTTCTAGATTAAGTGAATATCCCCAAACTGACTGTAAAATACTATTAATATTTTGAGGAGAATTTTTTTTTTTTAAAAATAAGATAAAATTTATTTCTTTTTCTGTTAATTTTAAAGATACGTTGTTTTTAGTAATTTCTTTGCTATTAAGATTTATATCATAATCTAAAATAGCATATTGTGAATTACTTAAAAATTTACTTTTTAGAAAAATTACATTAACTTTTTCTACAAAATCTTTTAATTTAAATGGACATTTAATTGAATTTATTAAAATTTGTTCATTTTTTTTAGGGTTAGAATCTAAATATAATATTGGAGTATTTATCTTTTTTTTTAAAAAAATTTCATAATTTTTTATATCAGCAATTATAACATTGGCTTTTGTTTTGTCTAAGTTACTATTAAGATCTATTATATTATTATATGAATTAATTTTAAAGTTAAGATTATCAATACTTTCAATTAAAATCTCATATAAAACATTTTGTTCAATTAAATTAATTGTGATATTTTGCATTTTGAAACTATACACTATGTTAATAAAAATTAAAAAAAAAACACTTTTAAAATTTAAACATTATAATTTTAAATGCACACTGGGTAAAAGTGGTATAAAAAAAAATAAAAAAGAAGGTGACATGACCACCCCCTCTGGAACCTACAAACTTGGCAAACTGTATTATAGAGCTGATAGAATTAAATATATCAAAACTAGATTACCCAAAAAAAAAATAACAAAAAATATGGGTTGGAGCAATTACGCTAAGGATAAAAACTACAATAAAGAAATAAAAATAATTAAACAAAGTGGATTCGAAAAACTATATCGAACAGATCATAAATATGACGCATTAATAGTAGTTCAATATAATTTACCAAATCCAGTACCCGGAAAAGGAAGTGCTATATTTATTCATCTTACCAAAAACTACAAACCAACTGCTGGATGTGTTGTTCTTAATTTAAAAGATTTTTTAACTCTTGCAAAATTTTGTGACAGAAAAACTAAAATTGAAATTTTTTAGTCAACTTCTTGTGCCAAAAATTTTGGTGCCTATTCTTAAAAATGTAGACTCATACTGAACAGCTTTTAAATAATCACTAGTCATACCCATACTAAGATGTGGGATATTCAATTTTTTTTTAAGGTTTTTCATTTTTAAGAAAAATTCAACTGAATCTTTATTTATAGGTGGTAAACACATCAGTCCAATAATATTTAAAGACATTTCTTCTTTACATTTTTTAACAAACTTTTCTGTTTCAGAAATTTTAATTCCACTTTTTTGAGGTTCCTCTCCTATATTAATTTGAACAAATAATTTTATTTTTTTCCTTAAACTATCTTCTTGTTTAGCAATAGTTTCTGCTAATTTGTATGAATCAACAGAATGAATGTAGTCAAATACTTTAAGAGCACTTTTAACTTTATTGCTTTGCAGTTTGCCAATAAAATGTAATTTTATATGGGGGTTTTTATTTTTTTCTTCTTCCCATTTTTTTTCTGCTTCTTGAACTTTATTTTCTCCAAAATGGATATGACCCTGTTCTATAATGGGCTTAATATGTTCTATTGGAAATGTTTTACTTACAGCAATAATTTCAGGATTAATTGATTTATTGTTTATATTGTCAAATTCTTTTTTGATTTCAGATTGAATAGATAATAGGTTCTTATAAGAATCATGCATATGAAAATTCCTCAATTTTTTCAATTTATAGATAGTTTTGATCCTAATCTTATCAAAAACAAAATTAAAAATCTTGGAATAATTTATAGAAACTACAAAAAAACTATAAATAATGAAGATATTACTAACTTTAAAAATTTTTGTAAAAAAAATCGAATAAAATTCTATATATCTAATAATATCAACTTGGCATTAAAACTAAATATTGATGGTGTTTATATACCAGCTTTTAATAAAACCAGCAGAATAAATAAGAATAAATTAAGAAAGAATTTTATGATATTGGGTTCTGCGCATAATGAAATTGAAATAAATAAGAAAATTAAACAAGGGTGTGAAATTTTGTTTTTAGCACCGTTATTTAAAACAGATAAGTCCATAAAATGTTTGGACACTAGTCGATTTAACTCGCTGACATTGAATAAAAAAACTAAATTTGTGCCTTTGGGTGGAATTAATTTAGATAATATTAAAAGAATTAAATTATTAAATGTTATGAGTATTGGAGGAATAAAAATTTTCCAAAAAAAAACCGGCCTTTTTACGGGCCGGTTTTTTAAATTTTAACTAACTTAATTAGAACGCAACTGAAAGTGATAATTCAGTATTGTCATCGCTAGCACCAAGTGTACCACCTACATCATTACCTTGGTTTTTAGCACCTTTAAGTGATAAAGAACCCATAGTGTAAGAAGCTGAAATACCAGTAAACTCAGTTGTTACATTAGTAGCACCAACTTTGTTATACTCGTCTTCCATCACTTGGTATGAAACTGCTAAGTTATCGTTAACAGCAAATGAAATACCAGCCATTAGGGTATTGTTTTCTGTTTGACCAGTTTCTTTAACATTACCTGCTTGTACTCCAACAGTTATAGCACCAGCTGCCCAATTCGCCCACATAGTGTCCGAATCTTGACTTGTACCATTTGCAGTTACATCAAGTTGACCCATACCATAACCAACAGTTAAGCCATCAACTAAATCAGATGATGAAAACACCATACTGTAAGCTGAACCTAGACCTGTATCTCCACCAGTACCTGAATCGTTTATAGCTCCAGTTCCTGCTCTTGAGTTATACTGTCCACTAACTTTAACGCCAGCAAAAGTATTGTTGTATGATAGAACCCCAGAAGATCCGTGGGAGTCACCAACTTGTACTGCACCAGTATCCATACCATGATCCGCTTCTTCGTATGCAGTTGGAACCATGTTATCTACTGAGTTAATACCTGAACCATTTGCACCTGTTTCGTAAGCTACAGTTCCCATAGTTCCCATACCGATTGACATAGCTGAACTTGAAATTCCAGACATGCTATCGTTCATTGAAGAAAAGAATCCCATAGTCATTCCGTTATCTAAATCGCCTGATCCAGAAAACGTAATTAGTCTTCCCATTCCCCAAGGGGTACCAGTTGTTTCGCTACCATCCAAGTGTGTATAAGTTACTTCAGCACCACCAGACACTGCTAATTCACCAGCTTGAACAGCTGTGAAAGCAAGTGAACCAGCTAAAGCTGATAAACCTATTTTTTTTAATTTATTCATATTACTCCTTTGTTAAATAATAATTATTATTATGAATAGAGGTTAAATATCATTTTTAACTCAATTTTGGTCCTTTATTTGTTATTATTTGTTTGTTTATTAGTATTTGTTGTATTTATACAACATTATAAAAATCAGTAATTTAGGGCATTTTTACCCCTTTTTGATATATTTTGATGAAATATTAGTTAAATATAGTAAAAAGTTTAATAAATTCAAATAAACAAGATCCATTATGTTTAAAATAAAAAAAATATTACCTTTTCTGACTATTATAGCGCTTCTTTTTTCAACTAACTCTTGTGGAATTTATAAAAAAACGGATGCACGTAAAGTAAGTCCAGATCCAGATGTCAGAGTTCAAAAAAATATTGCAGAAGGTAGAGGTATTAAATTTGGTATTGGTGGAAAAAAAGGTGGTGGAAATTTTGATTTTGCTTCATCCAATGAACTTTGGAGAGCTGCTTTGGAAATCTTAGATTTTTTACCTTTAGATAACCTTGATTACGCTGGTGGAATAATAATTACAGATTGGTATAGCGAAGGTATGGATAATAATGAATCTATTAAAATTACAATTAAATTTTTGTCAAATGAAATTAGAGCAGATGGTATAAATGTTACAGTTCATAAAAGAACATGTAGTACCAACCTTTCAAATTGTCAAACAACTAAAATTGAATCTTCTTTGGAAAGTGAAATTTCAACTGCTATTATAAAAAAAGCAGCATATATGAAAGAAAATTCTAAAAATAAGAATGTTAAAGAATATAAAAAAAAAAATATGAATAAACCTTTAAAGCAGGGAGTATTTAAATAATAATAATCTAAGAAATTTTTAATTTTAATTCTTTAAATGGAAAGATACGACTTTAAAACAATCGAAACCAAGTGGCAAAAGAATTGGTATGAAAAAAAAACTTTTCAAACATCCCTAGATAAAACCAAAAAAAAATTTTATTGTCTTGAAATGTTTCCATATCCATCTGGAAAAATTCACATGGGACATGTAAGGAATTATACAATAGGTGATGTATTATCTAGATACAAAAGATTAAAGAATTATAATGTTTTACATCCTATGGGATGGGACTCGTTTGGCCTTCCTGCAGAAAATGCTGCAAAAGAAAATAAACTTCATCCAAAAAACTGGACTAATAAAAATATACAGACCATGAAAGGTCAATTAAAACAACTGGGTCTATCTATAGATTGGGAAAGAGAAATTTCTACGTGTGAACCAGAATATTATAAACATCAACAAAAATTTTTTTTAGAAATGTTTAAGAAAGGTCTTGTCATAAAAAAAGAAACTTATGTTAATTGGGACCCAGTAGACAATACCGTTTTAGCTAATGAACAAGTAATTGATGGAAAAGGTTGGAGATCTGGTGCAACAGTTGAAAGAAAAAAACTTTCTCAATGGTTTTTTAATATAACAAAATTCAGTGACCAATTATTAGATGGTCTAAATAAACTAAGCAACTGGCCCGAAAAAGTAAAAACTATGCAAAAAAATTGGATTGGAAAATCATTTGGTTGTGAGGTTGATTTTGAAATTAGTGGTAATAAAAAAATTAAAAAAATCAGTTGCTTTACGACTAGACCAGACACTTTATTTGGTATGTCTTTTGTTGCTTTATCAGTTGACCACCCTGTTTCGAAATTATTTGAAACTGATAGTAAATTTAAAGAATTTAAAAATGAATGTTCAAAATCTGGTACAACTGAAGAGGCTCTTGCAAATGCAGAAAAAGTTGGATTTAAAACAAATTTAATAGCTAAAAATCCTTTTAATAACAACTCAGTTCCTGTCTATTTTGCAAATTTTGTATTAATGGATTATGGACTTGGAGCTATATTTGGATGTCCAGCACACGACCAAAGAGATTTAGATTTTGCAAGAAAATATAAATTAGATGTTTTTCCAGTAGTTTTACCAAAAGATCAAAATAAAAAAAACTACATAATAAAAGATGAAGCTTTTACAGGTGATGGAAAAATAATTAATTCTGATTTTTTAAATGGTCTAAATGCACCTAAAGAATCTGTTCAAAAAGCAATTTCTATATTAGAGAGAGAGAAAATAGGAAAGGAAAAAATTAACTTTAGATTAAAGGACTGGGGAATATCTAGACAAAGATACTGGGGGTGTCCAATTCCAATTATTTATGATGAAAACGGAAAAGCTATTCCAGTTCCTGAAGAAGATTTACCTATTAAACTACCCGAAGATATAAATCTTGAAGCTAGTGGAAATCCATTAGATCAACATCCAGATTGGAAATATGTAAAAATAAATGGAAAAAAATATACAAGAGAAACTGATACTTTGGATACTTTCGTTGATTCATCTTGGTACTTTTTAAGATTCTGTTCACCAAATAATAAAGATTATGGTTTTAGTAATGAGGACCTAAAGTATTGGATGCCTGTTGACCAATATATTGGTGGCATAGAGCATGCAATTTTACACCTGCTTTATTCAAGGTTTTTTATGCAGGCAATTTCATTTGAAAATAAAAATTTTAACTATACAGAACCTTTTGATGGTCTTTTTACTCAAGGAATGGTTTGTCATGAAACATATAAAAACCAAAGTGGAAAATGGCTAAGTCTTGACCAAATAAGCTCCACTGATGGGGAAAATTATTTTGAAAAAGACAAGGGGGGGAAGGTTATTATTGGCGCCTCTGAGTCAATGTCTAAATCTAAAAAAAATACAGTTGACCCAGAAAATGTAATTAAAGACTATGGAGCAGATTCAATTAGATGGTTTATACTTTCCGACAGTCCGCCAGGTAAAGATATACAATGGTCTGATGTTGGAATTTCAACATCTTACAAATTTGTTCAAAGATTTTGGAATTTAAATTTCAATATAATTAAAAGAAAAGAAATACAAGACAATAAAGAAAATGGGGAAGTTGAAAAATTTACTAATAAAATGATTTTTAATGTAACAAAAAATCTTGAAAGTTTTCAATATAACGTTGTGGTTGCCAATTTTTATGAAATATATAATAATTTTTCTAAATTCTTAAATAGCAAAAATATAAGCAATGAAATAATAACTAAAAATTTTGAAAAAATTTTGATTTTAATTTCTCCTTTGTTGCCACACTTGGCAAACGAGTGTATAAACATGATTAACCCTAAAGTTGATTTGGATAATTTATTATGGCCAGAAATTGACCATAATAAAATTGAGGAAAATAATTGCAGAATTGTAGTTCAAATAAATGGAAAAAAACGAGATTTAATCACTTTTCCAAAAAATCCAACTGAAAATGAAGTTATAAAAAAAATAATAAGTGATGAAAAATTAAAAAAATATCTGCATAATGTTAAAATTAAAAAACAAATTTATATAAAAAATAAATTAATCAATTTAATAATTTAATTATGAATATAAAAAAAATATTAACCTTACTGTTAGTAATATCATTTGTTCTATTATCTGCATGTGGATACAAGCCTATATTTTCAAAAAAAGAATTAAATTTTAATATAAAGTCTATAACTTTTAATAGTGGGGATGTACAAATAAACAAAATTTTAAATCAAAAATTAAAAAGGTACATAAACAATGAAAATAATAATATTTATTATGATTTAATAATTAATTCAAATAAGTTAATTAATATTACCTCAAGAGATGGTAAGGGAAAAGCTCAAACTTACAAGGCTGAAATAACTGTAAATATAATTGCAACAAATAATAAAAATCAAACAATAAACAAAGATTTTAAATTATCTAATAACTATAATTCAGAGTCAAATTCAACGCGATTAAAAGAAATAGAAAATAAAATTACTAATAATTTATCAACAATTATTGCTGATAAAATAATTTTATCTTTAATGAACGAATAAAAAAATGATTTATAAATCATTTGAAATAAAAAATAAAAATTTTTCTGAACAAAATATTTTTTTAGTCTATGGAGAAAATGAGGGTTTAAAAAAAGATATAATACAAATTATATCTAAAAAGAAAAATATTGAATTTCAACAGTACAAATTTGATGAAGAAGAAGTTATTCAAAAAACTGAAAATATATATAATTTAATTTATGGTGGGTCTTTGTTTGATAAATTTAAAATTATTACAATTAATAAAGCATCAGATAAGTTATACGATTTTGTAGAAGATATAATAGATAAAGAAATACAAGATTGTGTAATATTTTTTAATTCACCTATATTAGACAAAAGATCCAAAATTAGAAATTTTTTCGAAAAAGAGAAAAAGGCTGCCTGCATAGCCTGCTATAAAGATAACGAAATTGGGTTAAAAAAAATTTTATTTGATAGATTAAAAAATCATAACATTAATGTATCTCAAGAAAGTATAAATTTAATAATCAATAGGGTATCTGGAGATAGACAAAATTTAGAAAACGAAATTGAAAAGATAAGCGCTTATTGTCTTAATAAAAAAACAATTTCTTTAAATGAAATACAAATCCTTACAAACTTAACAGACAATTTTGAAAATGAAGAGATAATAAATTATTGTCTTAGTGGTGAAAATATTAAATTAAAAAGAATGCTTGAAGAAAACAACTTTTCTTATGAAGATTTTTTTATTTTATTAAGGATATTGAATAAAAAAATACTTCGATTAATAAATATTAAAATTTTGCAACAAAATGAAAAAAATACAGATACCGTTTTAAGTCAAATAAAACCACCGATTTTCTGGAAAGAAAAGGAAATTGTAAAAAAACAAACTAATTTATGGAACTTAAATAGTCTTAATAAGATTATAAACAGACTTAATGAAGTTGAACTTTTATCTAAAAAAAATAATGAAAAAGGGTTAATTATTGTATTGGATTTTTTAAGTGATATATGTTTTCGATCTAAAAATTCTTTTTGATAGATTCAATAATTCTGTCTAACTGTTCTAAATCTCTATATTCAAAATAAATTTTTCCAGAATTTTTTTTACTATTTACAATTTTGATATTTAATCCTGTTTTTTCTTCTAATGATTTTTCTAAATTATAAATATCTGAATTTTTATTTGAAACAATTTTTAGGCTAGCTTTAGCTTTAAAGACCCTAACTAAATTTTCAGCTTGGCGAACAGATAATTTTTTATCCACAATTTTTTTTGCAAAAAATTGAGCATTGGGTAATCCTACCAATATTTTTGCATGACCAGAGGTTAATTTATCATTTTCAAGATAAGTCTTAACTTCTTTTGGTAAGTTAAGTAGACGTAAACAATTTGCAATATGGCTTCTGCTTTTTCCAATAAATTGAGATATTTTTTCTTGATCATAGGAAAATTCATCCACTAATCTCTGGTATCCATTTGCTTCCTCTATAGGATTTAAGTTGGCTCTTTGAACATTCTCTACTATCGCAAATTCCAAAGATTTTAAGTTATCTATATTTAAAACTACAACTGGGACTTCATTTAATCCAGCATTTTGTGCTGCTATCCACCTTCTTTCTCCTGCAATTATTTCAAACTTATTTTTATCATTTTCTAGTGGTCTAACTACAATTGGTTGAATTATTCCTCTTTCTTTAATTGAGTCACTTAGTTCTTGTAAGCTATCTTTATTAAAAATTTTTCTAGGTTGATATTTGTTTCTTACTAAATCTCCTATTAAAACCTTGTTAACTTTTTCTTGAGGTTTTACATCTCCAATTAAAGAAGACAGTCCTCTACCTAAACCTTTTTTAACTTTAAACGTATCCATTATGCTGCGCTTTCTAAAAATTTATTCTGCGAAATAAATTCATTTATAAAAGTAAAATATGATTTACTGCCTGGGCAGTTTTTATCATAAATTAAAACAGGCATTCCATGAGACGGGGCTTCTGACAATCGAACATTTCTAGGAATTACTGTTTTATAGACTTTTTCTTTAAAGTAATTTCGTGCCTCGGCTTCTACTTGATTTGATAACTTATTTCTTTTATCGAACATTGTTAATAATATTCCTCTAATGATTAAGTTTGGGTTTAAATTAGAAGTAATTCTCTCAATTGTTTTTATTAATTGTGTAAGGCCTTCCAGTGCAAAAAACTCTGTTTGCAACGGCACTATTAAAGAATCAGATGCAACGAGTGCCATTACTGTTAAAAGGCTTAATGAAGGTGGACAATCGATAAAAACATAAGAATACTTACCCTCATTTAATTCAAGAAAATGTCTTAATTTTTCCTTAAGGAAAAGAGCTCTTCGATTATCTCCTGCCGTTTCAACCTCTAGTCCGGACAGATCTACATTAGAGCTTACAAGATTTAAATTTTCTATTGATGTTTTTTTTACCACATCTTTAAATTCTTTTTCTCCAATTAATAGTTCATAAATTGTATCTTTAGAGTCTAAATTTGATAAACCCAATCCAGTTGTTGCATTACCTTGTGGATCTAAATCAATTACTAAGACTTTCTTATTTTGCATGGCGAGCCCGGCTGCTAAATTGATTACAGTAGTTGTTTTGCCCACTCCACCCTTCTGATTTATAACTGATATGATTTGAGCCTTGTTCATTTTTTTTTTATCTTTTTTATGTTTATAATTAATGATTCATCACTTGTGATACTCTTGCGCTCATTATACTCAAAATCCCAAGCCTTTGAAGCATCTAAAAAACTTTGTTTTCCTTTTTTCCCCAGAAATAGTATCAAATTATTATATTTAGTAAAATTTTTAGTCATTATTTCAAAAATTTGGCTAATTGGCTTAAAAGCTCTTGCAGTCACCGTTTCTGATTCGATGTTTTCTTCATTAAAAACATTTTTTGTTATAATTTTAACATTTAATTTAAATTTTTCTTTTACTAATTGAAGAAAATCTGATTTTTTATTACTTTTTTCATAAAAAACACTTTCTAAATCATTTTTTTCAGATTTAAGCATAATACTGATTATTATTCCTGGAAAACCAGATCCAGTTCCTAAATCTACATATTTTTTTCCTGTTTTATCAACTAAGTCATATATTTGAGCGCTATCAATAATATGTCTTTGATCAATAATTTTTTCATCATTTTTGCTAATTAAATTAATTTTCTTATTATTTTCAATTAAAATTGAACTATATTCTTTAATTATTTCTATTGTTTCACGTGGAACATTTATTAAATTTTCCAATATGGCCATTTAGGCTGTAATTTTAAAAGATTTACGTCTCACGTGAGAAAGAAGTATATATACAGCGGCAGGAGTTATTCCATCAATTCGAAGAGCTTGCCCCATTGTTTCAGGCTTTATTTGATTAAATTTAGCTTTTACTTCATTTGAAAGTCCACTTAACTTATTATAATCAAAATTTTTCGGTATTGAAAGGTTTTCATCTCTTTTAAAAGCTAATATATCTGCTTTTTGCTTGGTCATATAACCAATATAATGAGAATTAATCTCTAATTGTTCATCAACTTCTTCTCCAAACCTAGGAATATCTGGCCATATTTCCCTTATTTTCTTCATATCAACTCCTTTTTGACTTAAAATTCTATTTGCTGATCTTTTAACACCATCTTTCGCTATTTTTATTCCAAAATTTTGAGCTTTGGATGGACTTATTGATAAATTGTCCATTTTTGTGAAAATTTTAGATAAACTTTCTTTTTTTTTATCATAAAGCTTTTTTCTAACATCGTTAATTAACCCAATAGCATCACCCTTGGGAGTTAAGCGTTGATCTGCGTTATCAGCACGAAGAGAAAGTCGATATTCAGCTCTCGAAGTAAACATTCTATATGGTTCTGCAACTCCTTTAGTTACTAAATCGTCAATCATTACTCCTATATAGGCCTCAGATCTGTCGAGAATGAAAGGTTCACAATTTTTTATAGATTGGGCGGCATTTACACCAGCAATTAACCCCTGTGCGGCTGCTTCCTCATAACCTGTGGTACCATTTATTTGACCAGCTAAGTACAAATTTTGAATCTTTTTTGTCTCTAGTGTTAAAAATAACTCCCTTGGGTCGACATAATCATATTCTATAGCATACCCAGGTCTTATTATTTTAACATTTTCTAAACCATCAATTTTACTACATATTTCTTGCTGCACTTCTGCTGGTAAAGAAGTAGAGATTCCATTAGGATAAACAGTATTGTCATTCAAACCCTCTGGTTCTAAAAAAATTTGATGCTTATCTTTATTTGAAAACTTAACAATCTTATCTTCAATTGATGGACAATATCTTGGACCTACTCCTTTTATGCTACCTGAATAAATCGCACTTCTATTTAAATTTTTAGAAATAATTTTATGAACCTCGGCGTTTGTATAAGTCACTCTACAAGAAATTTGTTTGTTTAAAATTTTTTTTGTTAAGAAAGAAAAGAAATACGGTTCATCATCTGCAAATTGTTCTTCAAGGTTTTTAAAATTTATAGTTCTTGAATCTAGTCTGGGAGGTGTTCCTGTTTTTAATCTTCCAATTTTAAAATTATATTTTTTAAGCTGTTCAGTTAAACCTGTGGAAGGCTTTTCATTAAATCTGCCTGCTGGAGTTTTGCTATCACCCACATGTATTAATCCATTTAAAAATGTACCTGTTGTTAGAATAAGTTTTTTACAAAAAACACTTTTTCCAGATTCGGTTTCAAACCCAATTATAGTGTTTTTTTTAAAAATAAACTTAATAACAGGATCGGCAAAAACCTTTAAATTACAGTAACTTAGGAGCTTTTCTTGCATAAATTTACGATATAAAGATCGATCAGATTGAGTGCGTGGTCCTCTAACAGCCGGCCCTCTACTACGATTTAATAATCTAAATTGAATACCAGATTTATCTGCAACCTCTCCCATCACCCCATCCAAAGCATCAATCTCTCTAACAAGATGTCCTTTTCCCAATCCTCCAATTGCAGGGTTGCATGACATTTCACCAATGGTTTCTATCTTGTGTGTGTAGAGTGCTGTGTTGACACCTAGTCTTGCTGAGGAAGCTGCCGCTTCACAACCTGCGTGTCCACCACCAATCACTACAACATCAAAAGATAAATCATTTTTCATATTTTGAATCTACAATGGTTCAAATTATTTACAAGATAAGAGATATTAAACTTAAATAAGTGTTTAATACCAATATTTTTTATAAAAAAATACCCAAAAGAACAGCAAAATTGACATTATTTTCCAATACAAAAATCGTTGAAAATACTATCTAATACGTCCTCCACATCCACTTTTCCAACAATCATGGCCAGGTTTCTTGTGGCCAACCTTAAATCTTCAGCGCCTTTATCAAAATCGACAGACACAGATTTATTTTCGAAATTTTTTAAATGGTTGGCACAATCTTGCAAATGTATTCTATGTCTTTCTCTAGTAATTAAAATGTCATGTTGTGATAAAAATTTATTTTTTAATTTATTTTTTATTTTAGAAATTAAAATATCTAAATTTAATTTATTTTTAATTGAAATTAAAACATGTTCATTTTTTAAATTCCCTAAATCTAATTTTTTTTTTAATAAATCAGATTTATTTACTACTAAAATAGTATTTTCATCTATTAAATCCTTCAAAAAGTCAGTAAAATCAAGGTTTTTAGGCTCTATGACTACTAATTTTAAATCAGCTTCTTCTGCTCTTTTTAGGGCTAATTTGATACCTTTTTTTTCTATTTCATCTTTTGAATTTCTTATTCCTGCTGTATCAGAGATCACAACTGGATAACCATCTAAATTTAGATGAGTTTCAATTACATCTCTTGTGGTTCCTGCTATTTCAGAAACAATAGCAACATCACGTCGTGAAAGATGATTTAATAAACTGGATTTACCAGCATTAGTGGGACCAACAATTGCAATTTTAAAACCTTCTCTTATGTGTTCACCAATTTTTTGATCATCTAAAACTTTTTGAATTTCTTTTAAAACTTTTTTTGAAGTTTTTTTAATTTCTAATAATATGTCTTTTGGTAAATCTTCATCAGGGAAATCTATTTTTGCTTCTATATGTGATAGAATTTTTATAAGTTGTTCTCGCCAAGTATTAAATTTGTCTGCTGAGCTGCCTGTCATAATTTTAACAGCTTGCTTTCTTTGAATTTCTGTTTCAGCAGCTATTAAATCTGCAATACTTTCTGCTTTAAGTAAGTTAATTTTCCCATTTTGAAAAGCAAGCCTAGTAAACTCTCCTGGTTCAGCTAATCTACAGTTTTTTATCATTGAAATTGATCTATGAAGAGCATCTATAACTGGTCTGCTACCATGTACATGAAACTCAGCTACATCTTCACCTGTGTAGCTCTCAGGACCAGGAAACCATAGAATAACAGCCTCATCAATTAGCTCATTTGTATTGATATTCTTTACTTTTTTAAGTGTTGCCATTTTTGGAGCGGGTAAATCCCCACCTGTAAGTTTTTTTAATACTTCGGAAGCCTCTTTCCCAGAAACACGCACTACTGCAATACCAGAAATTCCAGGGCCAGTTGATAGGGCATAAATTGTCATGACAAACAGTATAACTTTAAATAATCTAATTAGAAATTAATTTATTTATGAAAATTATAATACTACAACATATTAAAATTGAAGATCCAGGATTTATTAAAGATTTAATGATTTCAGATGGCATTAATCTAACAACAATTGAATTAGATGAGGGTGAAAAAATCCCAAATGATTTAACAAAATTTGATGCAATGTTTTGCATGGGCGGACCAATGGATACTTATATGGAAGATCAACATCCCTGGTTAGTTGATGAAAAAAAAAAAATTAAAGAGTTTGTTGTTAATTTAAAAAAACCATATTTAGGTTTTTGTTTAGGGTGCCAATTACTTGGCGAAGTAGTAGGTGGAAATGTAGTTAAATCTGAACCAGCTGAAATTGGTATTATGGATATTAACTTTTCTAAAAAAAAAGATAATGATATTTTATTTTCTACTTTTCCAAAAAAAATTAAAAGTTTGCAATGGCACTCATATGAAGTTGCTGGGCTTGATAACAATAAAGATGTAACAATTATAGCTTCATCACCTATCACCAAATATCAAATTTTCAAATATCAAAATCACGCATATGGTATTCAATTTCACATAGAAATTAAAGATACGACAGTTGGTGAATGGGGCTGCGTTCCTGAATACAAGCAAGCTCTGGAGGATCAGTTGGGAGAAGGGGCTCTGAAGAAATTTGATAAAGCTGCTAAAGATAATATGTCTGCTATGAATAATTATTCAAAAATATTATATTCTAATTTCAAAAACCAAATTATAAGAAAATAATTATGAATAAAAGAGCACAAGCTATTTTAGATTTTTGGTTTAAAGAAACACCTTCAGAAAAAAGATTTAAGAAAGACATAGTTTTTGATCAGTTAATTAGAGAAAAATTTTTAAAAGATTATGAGCTAGCTAGTTCGAATGAGTATGACGATTGGCAAGATAGTTCGCTTGGATCTCTAGCTCTAGTTATTCTCTTTGACCAATTTTCGAGAAATATGTTTAGAAATGATAAAAAAGCTTTTGCTCAAGATCATAAAACAAGACTAATAGTAAATGATGCAGTCTATGCTGGTTTTCTTGAAAAAATGGATGAAAGTTATAGATTTTTTATGCTTTTACCACTCATACATAGTGAGGAAATAACAGACCATGAGATGGCTTATTATTTGTTAGATAAATATTTAAAAAATCATCCTGGATTGATTGAAATAAAAAAATTTTGGAAAGATCATACTAAAGCAATAAGGAAATTTCATAGATACCCCCATAGGAATGAAATTTTAGGAAGAGAGTCAACTAAAGAAGAAATTGAATTTCTAAATGGTCCAAATTCATCTTGGTAATATTATATGGACTTTAAATTTGTTTATAAAATTTGCACTAAATTAGAATTATTAGAATCAAAAAAAATTGGTGTATTTAAAGGTTCAAAAAAAGATTTAGAAGATGGCTATATTCATTTTTCTGATAAAGAACAAATAAAAGGAACCTTAAAAAAATTTTTTATTAATCAAAAGGATTTGATTTTATTAAAAGTGGAAGCTTTAAAATTAAAAAATCTTATTTATGAACAAACGTCTGATGGGAATATGTTTCCTCATCTTTACTCTCCACTTGATATATCTAATGTTTTTAATGAATATGAAATTATTTTAAATGAAGATGGTTCTCACACTCTTCCACCAGTATTTTAATTCTATTTACCTAATAAATTAACCATCAAAACACCACCAACAATTAATCCTAATCCAATTATTGCATATAGATTGGGAGTTTGATTGTATTTAAAAATACCAACAACAACTGTTGCTAAAATAGTTAAACCAGCAAAAGATGCATAGGTAATTCCCATTGGTATTGTTTTCATCACCATTGATAGCGCATACATACATAAAACAATTGTAATTGCCGTAATAATGGTTGGAATTATAAGTGTAAATCCCTCAGCACTTTTTGCAAATGTGTTTGAAGTAACTCCAAAAAAAACTGCTAAGGCTAAGTATAAATATGAAATTGTTGTACCCATTGATTCTTAACTAGTTTTTCCTAATAAGTTTAACATTATGACACCCATTATAATAAATAATATTCCTATAATCGCATAAATGTTTGGTGTTTGATTATATTTTAAAATTCCAAGAATAGTAACTGCGGTAATTGTAAGTCCTCCATAAGTAGCATAGGTAAAACCTACCGGTATAGTAACCATTGTTTTTGCTAAAAAAAATAAGCATACAACTATAGAAACCACACATGAAATAGTTGGATATAAATTAGTAAAACCTTCAGTGGTTTTCAAAAAACCATTTGCAGCGATACCAAAGATTATTGCGAATATTAAAAAAATATATCCTGACATAGAACTCATTTAATTAACATAAACTAAAAAACTAAAGAAATATATCTAAGAAGTTATTTTATCTACAAATTTTTGAGCAATTGGAGCAACTAAAGAAGTGGCTATCATAGCAACCGGTAAGCTTACCGACCAAGCCTTTAGAAATCTTTCAATATATTTAGAATCATAACCTGTGTTTACGTATGTAATTACTAATGTCATTAAAAAGCTCATCCCTAAACCCATGATTAAAATAAATAATAATTTTGAATATTTTTTTGAAAACATTTTAAATAATAGCACTTATATATAGATATATTTATCTTTTGTATTGTATATTTTTAAATCTTTACTGTGCGGTTAAAGTATATAATAATTTAATAAAAATGTTGTACTGTAAAATTATTAAAATATTAAAATTATGATTGAGCACTTTAACGGACCTATTTATCTAATTATTTTTGCTATACATTTTTTAGCATATGCAGTTTATGGGTACAAATGTATTGCTTCTACTAAATCTTTCTTAGATCAATATGGTGTTGATCACTCAGCAGCGACAATGACTAGATTTTTTGGTTCTATGTTTTTGGGGTCATTGTTAATGGCTTTATATATAATTTTTATAAGACCAATAATTCATGGTGATATCGGCCTAGAAAACACATGGGCGTTTTTTAATTTAGTCTTCTTACAAAACTTATCAGCTTTTATAGTTGGGTTTTATAGTATCAAAATCAATAAACTTGGTACAAATGAAAAGACTTCTGTGGAAGGTATTGTTGCTCCAGGAATACTAACTTTACTTAGTGCAATTCTTTGTTACGGATTGGCTGATAAAATTTATCCTTAATTTTTTTTAAAAAAAATATTCTCAACATCGGTCTTCACGACTGCAAAATTATGTTTTAATAAAAAGGATATAAGTTTTTTTTCCTCACTTCCCGTTTCGAAAGTACCGCCAAGATGCTTTTTTTCCAGCTGAATTTCAGATATATCTACTTTGTTAAAATCAATTGATCTTATGATTTCATCATCGTATCCTTCAGTATCAATTATAAGTTTATCTAATTTTTTAATTGTATATTTATCTAATAAATCATTAAATTTTATTGTTGATAAATTTATTTCTTCAATATCGTCACTTGTTATTAAAAATCTTTTTGTTCTGTGATTAAGAATATGTTCTTTAGAAAAAGATCCTATCCCACTGGCCCAATGTTTTTTTAATTTGGAAACGGACGAACCTCTAACATAGTAAAACGGTTTGGTTTCATTTGTTTTAGAAATAGCGATATTTTCAAAAAAAATATTATCTTTACTTGCAAACCTCTCTTTTAATTGCTCAAAATTATATTTAACTGGTTCAATTAATATAACTTTTCCTCTGGATTTATTAACTTCATTCTCCAACCAGAAACCGTGGTGAGCGCCAACTACTATTAACCCAAATTGAGTCATATACAATTTTTATAATTAAATTAAGAAATATTCAACAATAAGAGATCTATGCTGGCTTATTCATGGAATTAAAAAATTCATCATTGTTTTTAGTATCACGAAGTTTTCCGCTTATAAATTCAATTGCATCCATTGTTCCCATTGGGCCAATAATTCTTCTTAAAACATTCATTTTTTGAAGATCCCCTTTTTCAAAAATCAATTCTTCTCTTCTTGTTCCAGATTTTGTTATATCGATTGCGGGGTATATTCTTTTATCAGAAATTTTTCTATCTAATACTAATTCGCTATTACCTGTCCCTTTAAATTCTTCAAATATTACCTCATCCATTCTGCTTCCTGTATCTATAAGAGCAGTTGAAATAATTGTTAGCGATCCTCCTTCTTCAATATTTCTAGCTGCACCAAAAAATCTTTTTGGTCTTTGAAGTGCGTTTGCATCAACACCACCTGTTAAAACTTTTCCTGAACTTGGTATTACGGCATTATATGCTCTTCCAAGTCTGGTTATAGAATCTAACAAAATAACTACATCTTTTTTATGTTCTGATAATCTCTTTGCTTTCTCAATAACCATTTCGGCTACCGCAACATGTCTTTGTGCTGGTTCGTCGAAAGTAGAACTTATCACCTCGCCCTTAACTGTTCTTTGCATGTCAGTTACTTCTTCCGGTCTTTCGTCTATCAATAAAACTATTAGATAAACCTCGGGATGATTTGCTGCAATAGATTGTGCAATATTTTGTAAAATAATTGTTTTACCGGCTTTGGGTGGAGAAATAATTAATGATCTTTGTCCCTTACCAACTGGACTCACAAGATCGATTAATCTTGCTGTTAAATCTGGTTTTCTTTCAATTTTTGTTGTTTCTATTTCCATTTTCAATTGTTTATCAGGATATAAGGGTGTTAAATTATCAAAAGCAATTTTGTGTTTCATTTTTTCGGGGTCTTCAAAATTAATTTTACTTACTTTTAATAAGGCAAAATATCTTTCACCATCCTTGGGTGCTCTAACTGGTCCCTCCACGGTATCACCTTTTCTTAAACCAAATCTTTTTATTTGACTTGGGCTGATATAAATATCATCTGGTCCAGGTAAGTAATTTGATTCCATGGCTCTCAAAAAACCAAATCCGTCTTGTAATGTTTCTAGGACACCGCTTCCTGTAATCTCTTCATTTTCTGCAAGTTTTTTTAAAATTGCAAAAAGTATTTCTTGTTTTCGTAGTGTGCTAGCATTTTCGATTCCTAATTTTTCAGCCTGCGTGATGAGCTGCTCAGAGCTATGCTTTTTAAGTTCTTGTATATTCATGTTGTGGGATTTTTATTTGTAAGATGTTATTAATATATATACTCTTTTAATTATTTCAATACTAGAGAGGCTTAAAAATTACAACAAAAACAATAAAAATTAGCAATATTGTTGGAACTTCATTGATAATTCTATAAAATTTAGAAGATTTGTTGTTCTGGTTTGCATAAAAAAGTCTAACACACCTACCTAAATAAAAATGATAGAAAGTTAATAATAGAACCAAAAAAGTCTTTATCTGCATCCAAAACTCAGAAAGAACCGAAAAGCCCACTGACGAAATTAACAATAAACCAAAAAACCAAGTTAATATCATTGCTGGCATCATTATAAAATTAAACAATTTTCTCTCCATTGTTTTAAAAACATCGGAAGTGTTATTGTGTTCTATATTTTCTGAATGATATACAAAAATTCTTGGCAAATATAACAAGCCCGCCATCCACGATATTACAGAAATTAAATGCAGGCTTTTATACAATAAATAAAAATTCATATTTTGTTTTGACAGGGACACTTGTTAAAGTTTGGTGGACATCTTTTTTCAGGAGGAAATAATTCCTGATCAGAATCACCAAGTTTTTCTTTTGTTACTATATTAGAAAGACTACTAATAAAAAACTCATTTATACCAAGCGCAGGAACTCTACTATATTTTGTGCAACCATTTTCTTCTGCTAATTTTTTATACTCGATATCGAGTTCCACCAACGTCTCCGAGTGTTCAGAAACAAATGCAATAGGTACTAAAACAATATGTTTTCCATTTTTAGAGTTTTCAACTATAATATTGTCTGTTGATGGTCCTATCCACTTAAGTGGACCAACCCTACTCTGATAGCTTAAAACCCAGTCTAAATTGTCAATATTTAACTCTTCTACAATATTGTTAACTGACTGTTCTATTTGCCACTGGTAAGGATCTCCATTTTTAATATTTTTTTCTGGTAGGCCGTGGGCTGAAAAAATTAATTTATAGTTTGTAAAATTTTTAATTTTTTTTTTAATTTCATTTGTGTGCGCTTTTACAAAATTTTTTTCTGTAGGATAACAACAAACTGTGCTTGTTTTGACTTTATATTTTTCATGCTTGCAAACGTCGTGCCATTCCTTAATTGAGGAGCCCGAAGTAGCAGCAGAGTATTGTGGGTATAATGGGAGCAATATAACTTCTTGAGGATCATATTTTTTAACGTTATGAATAACTTTTTCTGCTCTAGGATTCCAACATCTCATTACAACAAAACACTTATATTTAACACCATTATTTTTTTTATTTAATTTTTTCTCTAAGCAGTTGGCCTGTTCATTGGTAAGTTTTAGAATTGGGGAAGACCCTCCCAACTCTTCATAAATTTTTTTTGCTATTGGTGCTCTTCTTGATGATATCAATTTTGCCAATGGATATCTAAAAAATTTTGGTAAATTTAATATTGCAGGATCATAAAATAAATTAAACAAAAATGGCTCTACATTTTCTAATTTATCAGGACCACCAAGGTTAAATAATATTACTGCTTTTTTCATTATTTTTTATTTCTAATAATATTTATAACAAACTCTATCATAGATGGGTCAGTATTTGGCAAGACACCATGTCCTAAGTTAAAAATATAAGGATAATTTTTAAAGATATCTAAATATTTATTAACTTTGTTTTCAACGTTTCTCTTATCTGTTAATAGAATTTTTGGATCGAGACCTCCTTGGATTGGCAAATTATTTAAATTATTTTTAATCCATTCTGGATCTATATTATAATCAATGCTAATTGCTGATGGTTTAACAATTTCACAAAAAATTTTATAGTCTTCTTTTTTAATTCCTCTCGGGAAACAAATAATTGGAACACCTTTTTTTTTAACATGATCTACTATTTTAGAATTTGGTATATAACAATATTTTGCTAAATCTTTTTTATTTAAAAGCCCGGCCCAAGAATCAAAAACCTGAATTACATTGGCGCCCGCTTCTATTTGTTTGTCTATATGTAAACATATAAATTCTTCTAACTTTAATAATAAATCGTTAATTTGGTTTTTATCTTTAAATATATCATTAATTTTAAAATCTTTTTTTGGAGATTGTTTATGAAGCATATAAACCAACAAAGTCCAGGGTGATCCAGCAAAACCTATTAGACTTTGGTTTTGATAATTCATATTCTTTTTTATTAATTCTAAACCTTTATAAACATTTTGCACACGGTTAATAAAATCATCTGCGTTTGTATTAATTATTAAATTTAAATCTAAATCTTTTAATAGTGGTCCAAAATCTTTTTTAAACGTAACATTCTGCCCCAAACCATAGGGTATTATTAATATATCAGAAAACAATATAACGGCATCCAAATCAAATCTTTTTATTGGTTGTAGACTAATTTTACTTACCAGATTACTGTTCAGGCAAAGTTTAATGAAATCTGGATTTTTTTTTCTTATATTTCTAAATTCGTTAAGATATCTCCCAGCCTGTCTCATAAACCAAATAGGGGTATTGGTGTATTCCTTATTTTCTAAACAGTTATTTAATCGTCTCATAAATAAATAAATATAAGTTTAAGTATATTTAGTAGTATACTCTGTTAATAAGGTTAATTATTTTATTTACACAGTTTATTCAATATTTACCCACACATTGATGAGCTTAATATCTGTTATTTTAAACAATAATAGAAAAATTTGTAAAAAAATTTAATAACTTTATTTTTTTATACATATTTAATAAAATGTTAATTGATTATGATTGTATTTAATAAAAAAAACAAAAGATCAGATTTATTGTTAGTTGTTAGTTATTAACCGAATTGTTAACAGTTTATAAATGAATAATACATACCAAGTTTACCTTATTTCAGACTCAACAGGAGAAACTCTTGATAGAATATTCCTTGCACTTCAGGCCCAGTTTTCTAATTTCCAATATAAATCTCACCAATATTCATTTATTAGAACCGAAAACCAAATATTAAAAACTTTGGAAACATGCAAGAAGCAAAAAAATATCATAATTTTGTATACAATTGTTGATACCAAACTAGCAAAATTTTTAGGGAACAAAAGTGAAGAATTCAAAATGCCATGCTTTAATGTTTTGGGAGATTTAATTTTAAGCTTTTCAAAATTATTGCACCAACAAGCAACCCACATACCAAGCGGACAACATGTTTTGGATGAAGATTATTATAAAAGAATTGAAGCAATTCAGTTTACGATG
>TARA_B110000438_G_scaffold9433_1_pt1 | contig 26812 bp, 27 predicted proteins | sample TARA_B110000438 | Tara Oceans TARA_B110000438 (sample SAMEA4398413) | marine metagenome | biome: Polar Biome; feature: [MES] marine water layer (ENVO:01000295) within the mesopelagic zone...; material: water (ENVO:00002006), including particulate matter (ENVO:01000060) such as...... | reverse complement strand
GTATACATCTGGAACTACAGGATTCCCCAAAGGAGCAGTCTCAACGCATAGAGCGGTACTGAGTGCTTTAGTCGGTTTTGCTTGCAGGGCCGAAGTAGGAAAACTTACCGGATCTGGAGGAGAAGTTGGAGCTGGCGATAGTGACCCAGCAGTAATTTTGTGTGTTCCTCTCTTCCACGTGACTGGTTTAGTTCCAGTGATGATGGGAACCTTCGTGATCGGGTCGCGATTGGTGATGATGCATCGGTGGGACCCTGACCGGGCTTTAGAGCTTATCGAGCGTGAAAAAATTACTACATTCGTTGGTGTTCCAACTATGAGTTGGGAATTGTTAGAAAGTCCGGATTTCGCTGCACGAGATACCTCGAGCTTATCCTCAGTAAGTGGCGGAGGCGCGCCTGCTCCGCCTGAGCTAGTGAGAAGAATAGAAGACGGGTTCGAGACAGCGAGGCCAGGTATTGGTTATGGAATGACCGAAACCAATGGGTTAGGGCCACAAAACTCCGGTAACGACTATGTAGCGAAGCCCACCTCAGCAGGTCGGGCTTCTCCATCAATGGATATTTCTGTGATCGATGAAAAGGGTAATGTCTTAGGCCCTAACGAACGTGGTGAGATTTGTTTCCGCGGAGCCAACCTTATTCGCGGTTACTGGGGTAAACCAGATGAAACGGCTGAGGCGATCAGCGATGGGTGGCTTAAGTCGGGGGATATTGGATGGCTAGACGAAGATGGGTTTATTTTTGTAGCTGACCGGGCCAAAGACATGGTGCTTAGAGCCGGCGAAAATATTTATAGCGCCGAGGTCGAGGCAGCCATTTATGAGCACCCGGGAGTTTACGAAGCGGCGGTCTATGGCGTGCCACATGATCGATTAGGCGAAGAAGTAGCAACAACGGTGATGGTAAAAGCGGGCCAGAGCATTGATGTCAAGGAACTCCAAGACTTTTTATCAGAACGAATCGCAAAGTTTAAGGTGCCCACACACATAAAGTTTGTTACCGAACAGCTTCCTCGTAATGCGAGCGGAAAAATATTGAAACGAGAACTACGCGACGTAATGATAAAAGAGAGTTAGGAAGATCATCCGAAATGAAAGTTATTGGAATAGATCATCTAGTAATAAACGTTTCCGACGCTGAAACAGCGATGTGCTGGTACCGAGATCGGCTTGGGATGGAGCCACTGCGGTACGAGGAGTGGAAATCAGGTAAAGCACCCTTCCTCTCGATGAAGATAAATGAAACCACAATCATAGATCTTCTCGAAACTGAACGTTCAGGCGAAAACGTTGACCATATAGCCCTATTTGTCGAGGGCGACCTAGAGACTCTCTTAGCTTACGATGATGTAGAAACTGTGCGAGAGTTTAAATCCATCTTCGGTGCTCAAGGCTGGGGCCCAGCCGTCTACATCCGTGACCTAGATGGTAATCAAATTGAGCTCAAACTCTACGAAAATTTAATTTAAAACTCACGGTTGTGGCTCTGTGAACTGACTTAGAAGAGTGCTCGTCGTCATAGCCTATTTTTCGCCAAGGGCTGTGAGCTGGAAACAAAAAGTGAAAGTCCCCACCGTCTGATGGATGAGATCATCGAGTGAGGGCTTTCAGTGACGCCAGCAGGTGCAGCCGCACCCGCTGGAATCATGGTCAGTCTATGGGGTTCGATACGCAAGTGTTTCGAAAGTAACGAAAAGCCCTTGATGCAAACATTTCTGTAAAAAGAATTGTGCGAGTTAAGCTTTCGATGGCGAGCGCCGGCGAGATAGCTCTCCTAGCAATGCTCGTTTCTGAGCATCTGGTAGGGAATCTGAATAGTCCAAAAATAAATAAGGACCGGCTCAAGTGGCCGATCCTTATTAGGAAAGCCGGTGGAAGGGGGGCCACCGACTCAAATGTGTTGAGCTACTAGTAGTTACGAGGACCTAGTTGCTGATTTTGATGCGCTCTTTTGGAGTCATAAAAGCTTGGTGCTTCTTTCCCGGTGAGCGCTTTGTAGGTGAGTTTCGAAAGTGACTTTTTCATAGTGCTTTCACGATAAGGAATGGAAGAGGCAGACTGTTCGAGAAGTGACAAACGACACAGTGCTAATTGCAATAAAAGGCAAAAAGTATGTGCAATGGGTGAAGCGACGAAGAGGAGATTCGAGCGCCAGCGTTTATGATTTCAGAATTCGAGGTTGCTGGTGAGATCATGAATGTGCTTCAAGATCACGACAAAATACGCACTTGGCTAATCAGCGCGGCCGATAGCGCTATTTCATTGCCGAGCAAAGCGATAGCAAAAGAAGGTGCTCAGCAGCTTCGATCAGCGATCGAGAAAGCAGCGCCGATAGCTTATGAACCTAAGAATCTAAGTGCATTACAGAACCTTGGAGATGTCTGTGATACGCCTCGAGCACGCGAGTTCACCAAATTCGCAGCTTCGTTGCGATGGGTTGAGTCTGCGCGTTGGAACGATGGAGGCAAAGAAAGAGCGCTATGCGTTTTGTCTGATGCCTTTGATCTACCAGGCCTAGAAGTTGGGATAATGTATGTAGAGCGTGGTTGCTCATACCCGATTCACAATCATCGTCCACAAGAGCTGTATCTAACTATTTCAGGCACAGCTCAATGGAGATACGGTGGCTCCAAAACCCTGGTTGAAGTAAAACCCGAATCGGTTTTATACAACAACCCTTTGGATATACACACGGTTCAAGCTGGCGACACTCCACTCGTTGCGTTGTATGTGCTGTGGGGATCTGAAGTAATTAAGGCCTAAAAGCAAGAATATGGTTCCTCCGGAAGTTTTGTGCGCTATCGACATCTTTGATATTGACTACAATGTTTCTGTGTATCAGATTTGCGAGGACCTTGAAGCTGAGACTCTGGCTTTGTCGACCGTTGTTGATTCTTTAGATGAAGTGCAGTGGCGGGCCCCCACCGTTGCTGAGGGTTGGGACAGCCACGAAACCATTCTCCATCTGGGTAGCACTGATTTACTGTGTCGCCTAGCAGTCACGGATCCAACAGCGTTTGCTGTAATACGCGAGCGCTTAGCTAACGGTGAGGTCTCAGCTAACGGGTTAGGTGGCCCCGAGATTCAGACAATGACAGGCCGTCAACTCTGGGGATGGTTCCTCAACGGGCGGATGGAAATGATAGAAGGTTTACGCAACTCAGACCCGAAAGCCCGGATAACTTGGCTGGGACCAGATATCGGTGCTCGGTCGTTGGCAACGAGTCGGCTACTAGAAACTTGGACGCATTCCCATGACTTGGCCGATACCTTCGGTTGTGATTATCCGCAAACAGACCGCCTTCGCCACATTGCGCATATCGGCGTCGTCACTCGCGAGTTTAGTTACCTCAACCGAGGATTGTCTCCACCGACTCAACCCATGCGAGTTGAGCTCGCGAGCCCGAGCGGAAGGCAATGGGTTTGGGGATCAGAGGACGCCGCAGATCGCGTGAGCTCGACCGCCTATGAGTTCTGTAAGGTCATAACTAGGCGAGTGCCCTTCCAGGACTCTGCAGTTGAGACCGAAGGGGACCTAGCGGCTGAGTGGATGGAAATCGCACAACCTTGGATTGAGCCTCCTCGCATAAGTGATATAGCCTGAAAAAACAGCTTCTACGCTTTTGCTCGATAGAGCTTTGGCAGGACTATGGAATGGTATTGGAAATAAGCGAAGCTCGCATCGAGGTATCTCGTATGCCAAGCTATTCTCATGAGAATCGAAGCTCTCCACGATGACTTCGTTGCGAAGATTACTGGCATCGATTTGGCTGTGCCGCTAACACCTCACCAGATCACAAGCTTGAGCGCAGCGATTGATGAACATTCAGTTTTGTTATTCCCTGAACAGAATATGAGCGATGAGGCTCAGATGGCATTGACTAAATCGTTCGGCGAACCGGAGGAGAGCCACATTGCGTTTGGTCGAACGGGCGAAAAAATTTATATAGGCACCGTGGGTAACGTTATCGACGACAAAAAAAAGCGTGGAGAGTCAGATCCACAGACTCGAGCTCTTAAGGGCAACAACCTTTGGCATTCAGATTCGTCTTTTAGGCTAGTGCCTTCCTATATATCGATTCTTCATGCCTATGAAGTACCTGCTGAGGGAGGCGAAACTGAGTTTGTGAGCCAGAGAGCTGCATACGAACGATTAGACGTTGCGAAACAGACCGCGATCAACGATCTCCATGTTCTCCATGACTATGTTTTCAGCCGGACTAAGACTGCGCCTGTTGATGATAATCATGCGGCGTCTTTGCCCCCAGTGGAACAGAAGCTGGTTAGAACTAACCCTCGTAATGGCATCCGTAACTACTACCTTGGCTCACATGCCCGTTCGATTGTCGGATGGAGCGGTATCGAGAGCCGTCGTTTGATTGACGAGCTTAACGATTTTGCTACGGAGCCGAGAAACCGGTGGTCTCACAGTTGGAAGCCGGGCGATACAATTTTTTGGGACAATCGGTGTGTTCTACATCGAGGTACTGGTTACGACGCTGACCGCTTTCGCCGGAACATGAGACAAACTCGAGTGCGTGGAACTGGGGTAACACTCCACGAGTAATCTGAGTAGCCCGCTCGAAAACTTCTTTTCAATGTGAACGAGTGTGGAGATACTTGATTACTGCGATTGCAAAATAACCCGCAGAAGGAGTGCAAGATATTGGCTGAACAAACTACGAAACGAATGCCGGGTGGCGTTTGTTTCTATTTGCTTGGGGCTATTTAGGTGAAGAGAGAGGGTTATGAATTGAAACCGTCGACCAACTATTTACTTCAAAAACATGAGATGAAGAGTTTCTAATCAGAAACACTTTTTCTTTCGATTAGTAACGTTCCTACAGATTGCACCGCTATTTCATCATTTTGCTTAATCATCTGAGTTTTGAGCTCGATGAAACCTAGATTTGGCCTCGAACCGCTAACACGTTTGCTTAAAATTTCAATCCTGAGCCTAAGAATGTCTCCAACTCGCGCAGCGGACGGCCACGACAACTCTGAAAGTCCGGTTGAACCGACGCTATGTTCGCCCAAGAAACCTTCGGCAGTTAATTTCATCATTAACGAACCGGTATGCCAGCCAGAAGCTATTAAGCCTCCGTAGAGAGTTTTAGCTGCGGCTTCGGGGTCAATATGAAACCGTTGAGGATCAAACTGGTTTGCGAAATCGAGCATTTCTTTTTCGACCATTTCAACGCTACCGAGGAGAAATGATTCACCTTCAGAAAAGTCTTCGTACCATCTTTCGTTGCATGGAATAACTGCAGGCATGTGCTGTTCCTCGTAGCGGTTCGTGAAGTTGACATATTCAATTAATATTCGTCTTTGTGCTGAGGCTATCAATGTGAAGACGCTGAAATAGTGTAGTAACCAGCTGTGCCTGAAGAATACTGAACTTGATTAGGAAGTACTTGTGTAGTTGAAGCTTCAAAGTCCAAGAGGCACAAAACATGATCTAAGTAGAGGTTTGTAGGGTTGCCCTTAACGCTCATTAGTTGCGATGGAAGTCCCTATTTTTGAACTGCTCTTGGCTGTGAAAAATTCCGCCTTTTCGAGAAATTGTAAATTTCAAGGCATCTAGCGTTTGCTTGGCCTGAACACAAAAAGAGAGCTGAGTTGATATTAAAAGATGTTGCTTGAAAAGTTTAAGGGCCAGCTCTATAGAGCCGGCCCTCACATACTCAGCCTGGAACTTACTCTGGAAGGAAAGCAAGCTTCAGGTTTCACGAATAGATCACTAATATGATCTTGGTCCGAGCTGTTGAGTCATATGGGATTGCTTTGTTTCTTTACATTGCTTTGTTTCATAAAAACATGGTTCTTTCCTACCGAAAAGCTTGCTTGTCATTATTTTTAGAACAGTCATCGATTTATACTCTCCTTAGCTCTTGTCAACTCAAGGTATGTAATGAGAGAGGATGCATCGTTCATTCGTGACCAACGACACATCAAAAACTTACGCGCCTAAATGAAGCGAATAGGATTCTGATAGGGCGCTGCTGCTCAGGTGGTGATGCTTGAAAAGTTTCATTTGGGTAGTGTTGGTATCGACAGGCGTTGCCAACAATCGGGTCGCCATGAAACGCGTAATCACCGAAGTCGAATAGGTCTGAATGTCAAGGAGCGCAACCGGTCAAGGCTGGTTTTGATGTGTTGGTACGGTTGAGTCACCAACTGCGACTAGGGTTGAGGTAACGCTAAATAGTTTCATCTAAAAGCTAATCCATCAGGAACAGCAAGAGGAGGAGCAATGGCCAAACCCAAAATAGACGACTTCGAAAAAATAAGAAGTCACGAATTCTATGTTGCTAAGTCAAGATCGGTTAGGCACCGCGAGAATGATGAGCTTCGTAGGTTAACTAAATTCGCAGCTGCTCTAGATGTCGACAGAGACGCCGATGAGATAGTCGCACCGCCGCCTGCTCACCGGCCGCCGAAACACAAGGCGCATTGGAAGCGAACGAGAGTCGGCCGCAACCGATCTCGACTAGCTCATTGGAAGAGTAAGTCGTGGAAACGGCGAACTGCTGCAGTAGCGGCAAGGGCTCAGGCTCTAAAAAATTGTCAAGAGGCTGCATAATAGCTAGCTGAAGTCAATAACAAGGTTTGCATTAACCTGAGTATGAAGAATATTTTTGCTCAAACTATCTAGACGAATGTCGCCTGCTGTTTCTACTCTGACGGGTGGGTTATTAATGGTGGAGGTAAATCTACGCTGGCACGAGTATCTGACAACGTGCCGCTTTTTCAGGTAATGCTGCTGCCCATGTCAATGAGCTAGCATGGCAGTGTGCGTGACAATTGTTTCGTAGCTATTGATGGTTTGCAGGGGGGATCTAGTGCCGGTCTTGGTTCACGAGCAAGTATCCGATGAACTCAAAAATGAGTATCGCGCGAACGGCGTTGTGAAAATTGAACAGGTAGTAAGTAATGAGTGTTTAGAAAAACTTTCATCGGTCGTCGATAGTCAGTTAGCTCATCCGGGTCCGTGGGTTACCGATACAAATCCGGGGGCGAGAGTGGGCCGTTTGTTCACTAGTCGCTATCGATGGGAAACTGATCCCGTAATAAACGATTTTGTGTTTAAGTCTGGAGTGGGTGAAATAGCAGCTGCGTTGATGGAATCTAGCTCGTCTCGATTCTATTTTGATCACCTGTTGATTAAAGAACCTGCGACAGCTAACCCAACACCTTGGCACCAGGATGTTCCTTATTGGCCTTTTCTTGGAAAGCAGATTTGCTCAGCCTGGGTAGCCATTACCGAAGCAAAAGTTGCAGACAGTTCTCTCGAATTTGTTAGAGGATCACACGCTTGGGGTTCATATTATGCGCCGGAAGCTTTTGATGGTAAGGACGGGTGGGCTTCAGATTTTGAGGGTGAAAAATGTCCCGACATTGAGGCATCTCGAAGTGAGTATGAAATCATCGGATTTGATGTGAAGCCAGGAGACGCGATCTTTTTTTCAGCCTGGATCATTCATGGTTCACCAGGAAATTCGGGAGCAAAAAGGCGAGCAGCCCTATCTACCCGTTGGTTAGGCGATGACGTCACATGGTTTCCTCATGCAGGTTGCGATCCCACTGTTACCGATGAAGACACGAGTTCAGTAACAGGCCAATACCCTGATGACAATCAAAGGTTTCCTCTAATTCATTGCGCTTAGAAATATCGAATATAGGGGTTCTGCGATTGTTGCGATTATTGGTAATTCTTGTCCGTTGATCATCAGCTTGAATGTGACTTAATACCTGTTGGTTTTAACAACTAATTGAAGACCACTTCTTTATGCTGGCATATCCAGTTAAGAAAGATTGTTGCACGATGTCATTTGATAGTTATTACGCGTATTTGCTAGCAGCTCGAATTCGCCGTTGAGTTCATAAGTCCGGACTATGATCCAACGCTCAAGCCAATTAACAAAGCTGCAAGAAGTTCGGGTCGATTAAGGAACGGCGAATGGCCTGTGTCCCATTCGAGCGTCGTGTTTGCCTTGGCGGCCATCGAACGTTGAGTATCTGGGGTAATGGCTTTATCGCGCGTGCAAATCACATAGATCGAAGGCTTCTCAGTCCAGGCTTGCCGGGAATCACGGGTATCGAGAGCGAGAGTTTGGGGCCGTAATTGACGAGTTGCAAAACTAATTTGGTCTCCATCACAGTCGTTGTAGAAAAGTTCTGTGCCTAAAGGAACATCAGCGCTGAAAGAGCCATCAGCGTTTTTTGTCATTGCTTCGGTTAAATCTGTTTCAATTCGATCTGCTGGATTCTCTCCTTTTCCTAGGAGCAAAGCAGTCAAATAAACAAGAGATCCGACCCTGTGATGAGTTCCGGCTTCGGAAATGACTGCTCCGCCTCTGGAGTGACCAAGAAGTACAGCCGGCTCATTGCCGGGAAGGTTATCTAAAACTGATTCCACCGCTGCCGTATCTTCATCGATTGCTGCGCCGGAAGCTGCGGCGGCGCAGCTAGGAAGATCTGGTGCTCTCCAGGGAACCTCAGCGGCGTCCAAATAGCAAGTAACGCGATCCCAGCACCAGGCTCCATGGAATGCTCCATGCACTAGAACGACCGGTCTGTTCATAACTCTCCTATACAAAATTATGATACTTAATTGTTGCCTATCTTCAGTGCGCAAGGTCTAGCTACTAACTACTCTTAAGATAGATGAACCGGCGCTGGCAACGTATCGCTATGTGGATCATCATAGCTGTCCTTTTGTTGAGCCTTCTAGTCGGATTAGTCGTTCCGATGGAACGACTGCAAGGTAAGGGTTGGGCTGCGCGAGCAGTTGGTTATCCTCTTTCAGCGATGGTTATGGGAATCATCTGGTTTTGTAGGGGACGTAAAGAGACATTCCCATATGTTCCTACAGGACTGCTAGTAACTCCGTTCGCACTGGATCTCTTAGGCAACTTGTTTGGTTGGTTCGATAACATTCAAAATTTTGATGATGGGTTGCACTTCATTAACTGGATGTTTTTGTGCGCTGCCTTCGTGGCGATGATTCATTCGGTTATAGCAGCTCCATGGAATCGAATCGCATTGGGTACCGGCTTCGGAGCTAGTGCTATTATTTTCTGGGAACTCTTGGAATATCTGATTATGAAGAGTGGTACCAGCGGTTTGCATCTCACCTACGAAGACACAGTTAGCGACCTTCTTCTAAGTTTTTTGGGAGGTCTGGTCGGGTCTTTCGTCATTGATCGAATAGCAACAAAAAATCTGGAAGCTGATCTCGTTGTGCCTTAAGTCGAGAAACGGCGAGGTTGTAAATAAAATCTCCCGAGGGTTCCGGAACTCTCCTAGGGTTGTGGACGTCGAGCAGACCGAGAAGATAGAGGAGATTGAAATGTCAGTTTATTTCGTTGTGCAAGAACAGGTCAATGATCAAGATGGTTTGGAACGCTACATGAAAGCGGCAAGCGCTTCTTCACTTGGTCGAGGTCGAGCAATAATTGTTGATAACAACGTCACGGCCGTTGAAGGTGATTGGCATGGTTCAAGACTCGTGGTCCTTGAATTTGATGATGAGGAGGCATTCAGCGAATGGTATGACTCCCCGGAGTATCAAGAAGCGTTACCTTTGCGGTTATCTTCAACCGACTCTCGAGCTGTTCTTGCCAAAGGCCTCAGCTAACATCGAGGATATCCATTAGAACAAAAAGTTCGCAGATGCAAAGAACCGCTGTCTCTTGAGGCAGGGGTTCTTTGACGTTATGTAGTAAAAATACACATAAATAAAGCTAAAAATTACCGAAAATACTCAGAAATAGGGGTTTAGTAGTGGAAATAAAAATTTAGCTGTGCTATGGTCTCATTCACGTCGCCCCAGGGGGCGGCTTTCGTCGTTTTGGTAGCCGGTCGTGCTGATCACGAGGTCAGTTAAGCGGCCACGCCTTTACTTCGACTGTTCATAGGAACGATGGTGTGAACCTTAGAGAAGAATTTGCTCCAAGCTGGCCGGCTAAGACAACACCACCTGCCGGAAGCCCGAACGTCTTGATTGTTCTTTTTGACGATGTGGGGTTTTCGGATTTTGGATGCTATGGCTCAACTATCTCTACCCCTACCATTGATCGACTTGCCGAGAATGGTCTTCAATACACAGGCTTTCACACGACCGCTATGTGTTCAACCACGCGTGCTGCTCTTCTAACAGGTCGTAATCACCACTCCGTTGGAGTTGGATGCCTCGCCAACTTCGATAGTGGTTACCCGGGTTACAGAGGAAAAATCAGTCCAGATGCCGGGACTCTTGCCGAGATACTGCGTCCGCACGGCTACAGGAATTACATGATTGGGAAGTGGCATGTTACTCCGTTAACCGAATCAGGACCTACCGGGCCATTTGACGGCTGGCCCTTAGGCAGGGGCTTCGACCGGTTTTACGGCTTTCTCGATGCTGAGACCGACCAATACTCGCCGGAACTGATTCGTGACAACAGCCACATTTCACCGCCTGGAAATTTTTCTACCGGATATCACCTCACCGAAGATCTTTTTGATCAAGCGATCCAATTAGTTGCTTCACACGAGGCGACTATCCCTGACAGTCCGTGGATGACCTTGATAGGGCTCGGTGCTTGTCACGCACCGCACCAAGCCCCCAAGGAACTTATCGACCACTACGACAGTATGTTCCGTCGCGGATGGGATACCGATCGTGCCGAACGGTTAGAACGACAAATCGCATTAGGCATAGTGCCGCCAGGTACTCAGTTACCGCCGCGAAACGACTTTGTTGAACCTTGGGAACAACTTGACGACATCACTCATCAGGTAGCTACACGACTCCAAGCTGCATATGCCGCAATGCTCCATCATTCCGATGTGCACCTTGCTCGACTTATCGAGCACTTGGACCTTTCGGGCCAACTGGACAACACCGTGATCATGGTTCTTTCAGATAACGGAGCAAGTCAGGAGGGCGGACCGCTCGGCTTTGTAAATGCTATGGGGCCTTTTAACGGTCTCCCTGAATCCATGGAAGCCAAATTTGACAGAATTGATGACATCGGAGGGCCTGATACCCACAGCAATTTTCCCTGGGGGTGGGCAATGACCGCCAACACACCGCTCCGTCGATACAAACAAAACACTCACGGCGGAGGGGTCAGAGATCCTTTAGTTGTGCACTGGCCGCGCAAGATCACAGATCCGGGATTGAGAGACCAGTTCTGCCACGCATCTGACATTGTCCCCACGTTGCTTGACTTAATAAAGGTGGCGGCGCCCGAGACAATCAACGGTGTTCAGCAAAAGCCGATTGAAGGCGTAAGTTTTGCTTCAACCTTGACAGACCGATACGCACAGACCGGTAAAGTAACTCAATATTTCGAAATGTTCGGCCATCGTGGACTAGTTCATGACGGGTGGAAAGCAGTTGCGTTTCACCAGCCTGGAACTCCCTACGAACATGATCAGTGGGAACTGTTCAATCTCGTGGACGATTTCAACGAATCCAAAGATCTGTCATCAGCTGAACCGGTTCGACTTAGCAAAATGATCGAACTGTGGTGGGAGCAGGCAAAATTGCATCAAGTACTTCCTCTTGATGACCGTTTCGCCGAGCGATTCGCCGAAAACGCTGACCGTCATTTGGGTGGCCGCACTTTTTTCACATTCTGGAAGGGGATGGGGCATTTGCCTAGCGATGTGGCTCCTGATTTGCGAAGTCGGAGCTATCGTTTAGACGCCCAAGTTGAGCCGACTAAAGCCAACGTCTCAGGGGTGTTAATCGCTCATGGCGACGCAACTTCTGGTTACAGCCTTTATATAGATGATCGCGGCTATCTGGTGCACGATCTGAACATTGGTGGAAGCCATCAGATACTTCGCTCGCCGAAACCGGTTCCCGTCGGAACAACGAGCTTAGGGTTCTACATGTCGCGAGATGAACAAAGCCAACGCGGATTAGGGCAATTAGTTATCGACGATGATGTGGTGTCGACACAAGAAACAGCCAACATATTTTCTCTCATGATTTCCTGGTCAGGTCTAGACATTGGTCTCGATAGAGGAACCGCTGTTTCGAATTATGAAGCACCTAATCAATTCACCGGCGATTTGATAAAGGTAACTATTGATTTAGCTGACGATCAACTTCTCGATGGAGACGGTCTAGGTCGAGCAGAAATGATGCGAGAGTAACAACTGAACGACGCGCGAAAAGCAAGTGGGATTCACGCCCTAGATCCTACGAACAGTCGAAATAGAGGTGTGACCGCTTAGCTGACCTCGTGGTCAGTGCGACCGGTTACCAAAACGATGAAAGCCGCCCGCTTGAACGACGTGGAGGTAGAACAGGGCATATCTAAATTTTGATATCCACTATTAAGCCCCTGTTTTTTTGTTGTTTTCGATACGTTATGGGCTTTGTCTGCGTGTGGTGCTATTGGATAACGTCAAGGAACCTTCAGATCTTGTTAACGACCTGAGCTAGCATCGGTGGTATTTAAGCGAACTTATTTCGATTGAATCAGTGCCGTTTTCAGCATTTTTTTGGAACACGAACAGCGGTAATTGGCCGCTCTTTTGCATTACGCCAACTTAAAACGGGTCCCGATTCCGGGAAGATATGAGATGCCGGTGGCTCCTCAGCGAAGCCCGATTAGTCAGTTAGCACTGGCGGGTTGTCCCAACCTAAATCTTCAGCTGCGGCTCGATACCAAGCTAAAATTGAGGTCGCATCGGTAACCGAAGATACATCGCCGTGTTCATCAAGATTCAGATTCGCTCCATATATTTGAAACCACACGTCAGTCATCTCAGTGTTCGTCTCAGGCACTAGGAGAGTATGGATTGAGCCTGCTGGCTCATACAAAAATGATCCTGCTCGGTTTACGTATTCACTTTCGGCGTAATACCAAGAGCCTGTTGACGTGTACGCATAGACAGGGCCGGTGTGTCTATGCGTTTGAACTCTGGTGCCCGCAGCGAAACGTACACGAACTATCCAAAGACCTTCTTTGATCTTTGCGCTTAACAATTTTACTTCGCCGCCATTTTGATCCGAAACCCATGGAAGCTCTTCGTCTCCTATGTGAATAGCACCAGGCGCTTCTTCTGTTAGCTGATCAGCAACAATCATTACTTATTTCCCTTTAGGTCCGTCATGCTTATCTAATTGAAACTAGTGCCATTTCTTAATCAAGGTATTTATGTAACGTTAAAACATGATCAGAAATAGCTGTAATTAGTCCCGGAAGACGTCTCCGGCTAGCTTGTTGCTTTTTGATCCGGGTACCATTACCTCTCGACAATAATCCAAAACGTATTTATGTTGCGCCTTCTGTTTATGGGCAGCCAACGTCGGTGCAGTATTACAGTCCTGTTTCAAGTGACCATGCACTTCATTTTAGTTAGAGAAAGTATTTGTTGATATGGAAATAACGGTAACCGAAAACACGCTTCAGACTTCTCGCCACACAACCGGCTATTTGTCTGCCGGACCGACCGATGGACCTCTCCTCATTTTTGTTCATGGATGGCCCGAACTGTCGTTAAGTTGGCGCCACCAAATATCGACTTTCGCAGGATTAGGCTTTCGGGTGGTAGCCCCTGATATGCGTGGCTATGGACGCTCCGCGACCTATCGCTCGGTTACTGACTTTGGCCAGGAAGCAATTGTTGGCGACATGATGGAGCTACTCGATCACCTTGGTCGCGATAGTGCTGTATGGATCGGCCACGATTGGGGAAGTCCAGTCGTGTGGAACATTGCTAGCCACCACCCTGAACGATGCCATGCAGTAGCCAGCCTCTGTGCGCCCTATCGAACTTTAGAACATAATTGGGATGAGATGATTGCTCGCGTTGATCGCAACGTTTACCCAGTTGGCCTGTACCCAGTTGGCCAGTGGGACTACCAGCTTTTCTACCAGGAGAACTTCGAGAAAGCAGTCAGAGTATTTGAAGCAGATCCTTATATGACGGTGAAAGCATTATTTCGTAAAGGTGACCCCAGGGGGCTCGGCAAGCCGGCTTTGACGGCCTCAGTAAGAGCTGACGGAGGATGGTTCGGCGGAGCGGATACTGTCCCCGATGTTCCCGCTGACCATGATGTCGTAACCGAGAATGATCTAAGAATTTACGCTGAAGCCTTAAGCAGAAACGGTTTTTTCGGCCCTGACAGTTGGTATTTGAATCATGAAGCTAACAAAACGTATGCGGCGAATGCAGACAATGGCGGTGTTCTGAGCATGCCAGTGTTGTTTCTCCACGCCCGGTATGACTATGTGTGTGAAACCATCTCCTCGGAGTTGGCTGCACCTATGCGTGACTGCTGTAGCGACCTCACAGAGTTCACATTAGATACCGGCCACTGGATGGCTCAAGAAGATCCTGCGAGAGTTAACGCTGCCATTGTTTCGTGGTTGCGTTCTTCCGTAAGTTCCTGGTGGCCAAGATTTCCCAGTTGATCTTCAGAACAAAAAGCTATTTTTTAGAATGGTTGCTAAGTTCGCGGAATGGAATCTTTGAGAACACCAGAAAGTCGCTTTGATGATCTGATTGACTGGCCTTTCGAACCAAAGTACGTGGAGATAAGCGACTCGCTTCGTGTCCACTACGTTGATGAAGGCTCAGGTCCGACAGTTCTCCTGCTACATGGCGAGCCGACTTGGGCTTATTTATACCGGAAAATGATTCCAATACTTGTGGCATCGGGTTGTCGTGTAATCGCCCCAGATTTAGTTGGTTTCGGGCGCTCTGACAAACCGACTCTGAGAGATGACTATACCTATGGGCGCCATCTCCGATGGCTAACTGAAAGCATCGATGCGATTAGTAACTCGACTGATCTTGGACTACTCACCGTCTTTTGCCAGGATTGGGGTGGTTTGGTTGGGCTTAGCCACATGGCCCGAAATGCAGAAAAATATAGGGGAGTTGTAGCTTCTAACACTGGAGTACCCCTCGGAAAAGATTTTTTGAGGACTAGCGAAGACGCTTTCGCTCGATGGCGTCAGTATTCTCAGGACATCAATCCGTTTCTAGCCTCAGCTTGCTTAGCTGGAGAGTCGACTCCAATCGAAGGAATGGCTTGTGACCTCTCATCTGAGGAACGAAAAGCTTATGACGCGCCATTTCCTGCGGAGATTTATGCCGCCGGGGCGCGTCAGTTCCCTCTTATCGTTCCGACTTCAGCTACTCATCCAAGTGCGCCAATATGTTGGGAGACTTGGTCTCTGCTAGCTGAGTGTCAAGTGCCTTTAACGACAGCATTTGGAGCCAATGATGATGTAACTGGTTCCATGCAAGGTCTTTTGTCTGGAAGAGTGGCAGGCGCAAAAAATCAGCCACACACGATCATCGAGAATGCAGGGCACTTTATTCAGGAACAACAGCCCGATAATTGTGTAGAGGCAATTTTGTCCTTGTTGGATAGAACAAGCTGATGTTGTTGCCGGTATGGCCCCAACTAGGAAACAATTGTTTAGCGATTATTCTTTGTGAGCTAGAAGACTAGGGCAGTCATAGCTGCTGATGTAATCAACAAAAGAACGAGGACAACAACTCCTCGTTTAACTCCGGTATCAGTCTTAATGGGGGAATAAACTTCTTTCCCCACTTTGCTTTGTTTCGGACTCGCTAATTTTGCTCGCTTAGAAGCCTTGCGACGCGACCGGTTAGCTGCCTGCACCTGAGCTGGATTAGTTGAATCAACTTCCTCAGATAACACTTGTGGCTGCGGTGAGTAGGTTAACTTAGTCGGCTCATAACCTGGAGTTAACCAGCCCATATCTATTGGGGGAAGTTCGGATGGAGGGCCGACTCGCTTAGAACCTGGTTGAATATTGTCAATGCCCCATTCGGAGGCTTCTCTCTGAGGTTCGGTATTCATATAGGCCATCGTAAGCGGTAAAGCTTCTAATTTGTGTTGACATCTTATGTAGCTCCTCAAACTGAATTTTCCGATTCACAGATAGACAATGACAAAAACGAGGCCTCAGAACTTTATTTCTGCTCCCATACGGCTCTGATTTTCGCTCAGCTAACTCATGAAACGCTCAAAAATCTAGTTCGATCCATACGCCTGATAGAACCTCGCTCCCATTGGATGCTTTCGAGGTAAGGTCTCTTTATGACTATTGTTCACTCATCAGCATCAGCAGCAGCCGCACTTGCAAAGTACGATATAAAAAATGCCACAGCTATACAGGTTGGTGACCTATACGTATTCAGCGGAATGACTGCAATTGACCTCGACACTTTTGAGGTAAGCGATGGAGATATTGCTACTCAGGCTCGAGTCACACTTGAAAACTTTGGCTTAATCCTTGCAGACATTGGCTTGTCGTTAGATCACGTAATCAAAGTTAATGCTCACCTGACTAATGTTGATGACTTTAGTGTTTGGAATGAAGTCTTTCAGGATGTTTTTAGACCTCCTTACCCTTGCAGAACGACTGTTGGAGCGCCGCTTATTGTGGGGCAAATTGAAATCGAAATTACAGCAACAACAGAGCCACGCGTGTAGTTAGAGCGGCTGTGATAGCTCGGCGGGCGCTATAAACTAAGGGCCTCGGAAACTCTCGCATCTGTTTTGCACTAGGCCTCTCGAAGCTTCCGATCGAGCAAGTTTTTGGCGACTTGTCTCACTGAGTCTTTCGGGGATCTAAACAGTTGCTGGTGACTTGAAGATTTAGTTACTGACTATGACAAGTGTCACAGTCGGTAACCATTTTTAGAGCGTATCCTTTCAGAGCGCCCTTCTGATCTAGGCGTTTTTCGAAACTTCCTAAGGGCGATAACAATGTCTAAAAGTCTCATGAGCTTTCGCAGTCGCGTGATCTCGACCGATCGAACCCAATGGCTTTCAGATCCGAAAGTGAACCTTCTTTCCGGTCTCGTAGTAGCTCTGGCTCTTATTCCTGAAGCTATTTCTTTCTCAATTATCGCCGGAGTTGACCCCAAAGTCGGCTTATACGCATCATTCTCGATCGCAATAATTATTTCGATGACAGGCGGAAGATCAGGAATGATATCAGCGGCAACTGGGGCGATGGCTCTTGTTGTGGTGCCTCTAGTAGCTGAATACGGAACTGGTTATCTACTCGCAGCTACCGTGTTAGCCGGCCTCATCCAAATCGGTTTCGGGTACCTGGGAGTTGGCTCCCTAATGCGATTTGTTCCAAGAACGGTGATGCTTGGTTTCGTTAATGCCTTAGCGGTACTAATTTTTATGGCTCAGATTCCGCATATATTACTCAATGATGGCCACGCGAATTCTAGTCAGTTGTACCTCAACGTCCTGTTTATACTCTTTGGCTTAGTCATTATCTACGGGCTCCCAGTAATAACAAAGAGTATTCCTGCGCCGTTAATAGCGATAGCAGTTTTGACCGCAGTAGCAACAATATTCAACCTTGATTTGCCAACGGTTGGAGATATGGGTGAACTTCCAAGTTCACTTCCTTTCCTTAACCTTCCTGACGTTCCTTTTAACCTTGAAACGTTATTGATAATTCTTCCGTTTTCACTGACCTTGGCCCTGGTAGGACTGCTTGAATCTTTGTTGACCGCTCAGCTACTTGACGATTTGACAGATACGGATTCAGATAAAAACTTAGAATCCAGAGGGCAGGGGATAGCCAACGTCTTCACAGGATTTTTGGGAGGGATGGCTGGTTGCGCGATGATTGGGCAGTCAATGATCAACTACCGCACTGGAGGGCGCACCCGACTCTCCACGCTTGCCTCTGGCGTCTTTTTGCTTGTTCTAATTTTGGTTTTTGGTGACGCCGTGGCGCGCATCCCGATGGCTGCACTTGTATCAGTGATGGTAATGGTAGCTATTGGTACCTTCAGTTGGGAAAGCGTGCGGCCATCGACTCTACGACGGATGCCGAAGTCAGAGACAGCGGTAATGTTAGCGACTATCGGGATTGTCGTTGTGACCGAAAACCTTGCATACGGTGTTGGTTTCGGAGTGCTACTTTCGGCAGTCTTCTTTGTCCGGCATGTATCTGGAGTGGTGAAAGTGACTAGCTGCGTTGATCCAGATAACGTCGAGCGTCTTTACGCAGTTAGAGGCGAATTATTTTTTGCATCGACCAATGACTTAGTTCACTCCTTTGACTATGACTCCGTGAAAGTAAAACGAGTAGAAATTGATTTGAGCGAAGCGCGAATATGGGATACCTCGGCGGTTGTTGCTTTAGATGCTGTGATAGCGAAGTTTGCTGAGCGCGATATTGAAGCAAATCTTGTTGGTCTCAATCGGCACGCAGAGTATTTCCACTCGCGCGCTACTAACACTTCTACTGCTGGGCATTAGACAGAGATTTCTGATTAGCCGAGCAGAAAGCCCCGCCCAAAATGCTTATTAACCCCCATAATCACTCCGAACAAAAATCGCCAAGACCGCTATCGAGGGAGTTATTAGCTAAGGTTATAAAGTGTCGAAGAGCTATTTCGTAATGATATCTACGGACCCAGAAATTGACCCACGTAAATGTGTCGTAGGTATTGCCTGCGCAGCTCAAGCAGTTCAAGACGGCCACCTGGTCAACGTTTTCTTTGCTTCACATGCGGTCCGGTTGCTTCAGAATGACTATATAACGAACATTGACGGAAAAGTTGGTGAAGCTGCTGGTACCTCGTCGCAGTTCTTGAAGACCTTAGTGACAGGCGCTCAAGCTGTTCATTGTTCTGGCGGTAGTCAAAGAGTAGTAGGGGTTACGCCAGAAAATGCTAACGAAATTCTTGTAGGCGGTTACAAACTGAATTGGGCCGGACCAGCAACGGTTGTATCTCTTAGCGCCGACGCTGATGTGGTTTTGACATTCTGATCCGAAGGCCACGAAATAACAAAGTGTGAAACGTCGGATTCATGAACAGCCTTACGTTTGGCGGCTAGAAATTACTTTGTTTCAGATCAGTTTCTTTTTCTTCTCGTTGCGAAACCCACCCAAAGGTTTCAAGAGGGTGGTAGATATGTTTGCGCGTCGGCGGCGTACTGCCGATTATAGGTTGGGCTGATAGTTACGTCGTTAATGCACACGTGATTTGGGAGTTGCGCTAGGAAGCGGATAAGTTCTCCGCAGTCTTCGGGTTGCACCATTTTGGCTCGGTCTTCAGCAGATACAGGAATTGGTCGATTATCTAGAATAGGTGTAGCGACTTCTCCTGGGCACACAGCACAAGCTCTAACTCCGAATATGCCTGCCTCCATGTTGATACTTTCGTTCATGGCATTCATGGCATGTTTGGCGGCTGTGTACGCTGGTCCGGTCAAAATGTGGACGTGCTTGCCTGCCCATGAGGAGATATTTACTATAAGTCCTTCCCCTTGAGACTTCATAGTAGGCAAGACGGCTCTGCAACAGTAGAAAGCACCGTCCAAGTCGATGCGTATTACCTGATCCCAATCTTCAACACTCACATTGTGCCAGTTGCGTTCTTTCACGTTAATGCCGGCTGAAGCCACCAAAACGTCTATGCGGCCGTGAGTGTTAATAATCCGTGCAGCTATTTCTGCCACAGCGTCTTTGTCAGCTACGTCAAGTAGCTCAATACTTGCGTTACCTGAGCAACGTTGCGCTACCTCTTCGAGTTTTTCTAAACGGCGACCAGAGAGGACTACGTGCATGCCAGCTTCAGCAAGCGCGACCGCTGAGCCTTCGCCTATCCCGCTTCCAGCACCCGTGATCCAGGCGACTTTGTTATTTAAATCTCGAAGCATGTTTTCTCCATGTTTGTGAACACTGCCGATGATTAGACGACGGTAGCACGACTAATCCTGTGGGATGAGGGAACGATAGAGACCGGTCGGTTGCTTGGCGAACGAGTTCGATCAATTAATTTTTGGTGCCCAAGGATAGTTAGTGCTGGCAGTTGACGCGAACGAAAGCTGACGCAGGGGCCAGATCAGAAAATCTGAGACATACGTTATTCGGGAGGCTTGTAAGTATTTGGTCGAGTAGCTGCTTCAACAGCTGCTTGGGCAGCCGCCCCTTCAGCAGCTTCGGCAGCACCCTGGGCGCTCATTTCTGAACGACTCGACCACAGTTTGCGTGCAGCAGCCCATGCCTGAGCAGATGAAGCCCACGCATCAGAAGTTGACCAAGCAATTGCCGCATCTGCGTAGGCGGCGTTTCGGTAGTCATCAGCAGTTGAGCGGTATTTGGCTGCGGCTTCGCTTCCAGGGTCAGCTTGTTCAGCGGCTCGAAAAGCTGCTGCGGCTGCTCTATAGGCCGCACTTGGGTCAGCGGCTTCGGCATCGACAATCCACGCAAGAGTGGCATCAGTCCATGCTTTAGCTGCAGCGATCCAGGCAACGACAGCGGCATCTCCAGACACGAAACTCCTCATTGAACTTGGACGGCGTTATAGAAGAAGACTACAAGAAGTTACCAATTCTGAAACGTAAGACTGGGCCGTATATCGAATTGAAATGAGGCGTAATTGGTTAAGCTCGCAAGAGCGACCATCTCAAGTGAATGCGGGGACTGCCCAACGCTGCAAAACGATGTGGTCAAATAACGCTGCATGGCGAGGAGAATCAGTGACACGATCAGAAGATGCTGAAGAAGTAGACCGAAGCAACGAATGGGAGAGGCTTCGCAAAGCTCACCTTGTGGCGAAGGAAACGCGACCGGTCTCATCAGCCAATGGCGTGCATCACTTAGCGCTGTTGTGTTCTGATGTTGCGCAAACAATTGCCTTTTATCAAGAGGTGCTCGAGTTTCCCCTTACTGAGCTTTTTGAGAATCGCGACTACAAGGGTTCAACTCACTTTTTCTTCGATATCGGTAACGGTAACGCATTGGCTTTTTTCGATTTTCCCGGTTTGGATTTAGGCCCGTACTTAGAAGTCTTGGGATCGATGCACCATCTCGCTATTTCGGTAGCACCGGAAACTCACTTACACTTGAAATCAAAACTTAAAGCTGCTGGTGTGAAAATTATTTTCGAACACGGAAATTCGTTCTATTTCAATGGCCCCGACGGCGAACGCCTCGAACTTCTTGCTGAGCCGTTAGGCCAAATGAACGGGCAAGCAGTTCTCTGAGGAACGCCGAGGCAGATCGTGGTATCCAGAAAAGCCACCGTTTACTTGGACTCAACTTCGAAGTAATGCCATTGATGAATCTTCAGGCGACGGTGCCAACTTGCCGTAAAGCTACAATTTCTTTAGGGAGGTAACCAAGTTCGGCTAGAACAGCGTCAGTGTGCTCTCCCATGGTCGGTGCACCCTGATGTAAAAGTTCAGGAGTTTCCCTCATCCTCCATGCTGGTCGGGCCGACCGGATGCGCCCAATAGGAAACACGTCGTGCTCTGGAACTGATTCGCGTACTTTTGCCTGCGGGTGATCATGTATTTCGTGACGAGGTATGACTGGCCCTACCGGCACATCATGTTCGCCAAAAGCGTTAAGAGTTTCTTGTGTCGTCCATTTAGATATTTGTTCGGCTAACAAGTCCTGGAATTCGTCAAGGTTAGACGCATCTAAAGCCTGAAACCGAGGGTCTTCAGCTAACTCTGGGCGGTTAATAGCTTCACAAATACCTGCCATCGGGCCCATAAGTGGCATCACCACAACAGCTCCATCAGTGGTGGAGTAGACACGGTAATACTCGCCAGGATAAATTCCAGGGCCATCTAAATCTCCAACAATGCTGTGCTGCATCATTGCATCAGGCCACATGTAAGCAAGGTTGGCTTCATGCATACTCACTTCAACTTCTTGACCTCGTCGGTCAGGGTGCCGCTCTCGAGCGAACAACGCTGCAAGAATGGCTTCAACTAGTGCGTGCGACGTGATTTTATCGGCAGGGAAATGATGGCTGAGATCAGCGTTTCCGCTAGCTCGATCACGTTGCACATCAACTATTCCCGTGACTGCTTGAATTACGTAGTCGTACACGGGCTCTTCAGACATGGGTCCACTAGTGCCGTAGCCGTTAATGGAAGCATATATCAGTGCTGGGTTACGCTGAAGACATTGTGAAGGGTCTAAGCCAATACCAGATGCCTTACCTGGTCGCATGTTTTGAATTAACACATCTGCCTGGTCAGCGAGTTGTTGCAAGATTCGCTGTCCTTCTGGCTGGCGTCCGTTGACCGAGATAGCTCGTTTACCGCGATTAGTATTGTAAAAATATGCTGTCATGCCATTACGAGCGTCGCCCGTACCACGAGTAAAATCAGGGGTATTCGGTGGTTCAACTTTAATAACGTCTGCTCCTAAGTCAGCCAACAACATCGCGGCCAAGGGTCCCGACAAGACGCTTGAAACATCAAGCACACGGATACCGTTTAAGGCTGGGTGCTTAGTCATGAGTTAGTTAGATTGTTGGCCCAAGCAACGACGGCAGTAAAGACGTTCTGAAATGTTAGTGCTAACAGACTCATGGAAAGATTATAGCCGCAAGTGAAATGACAGAAAGGCTCGATGAAGCTTGGGGTGTTAAGCCATCCTGACGACTCCACCTAGCAACACAAATTCTGATACTAAAAGGGTGTCTGCAGAATAGACGTACGATAAATTAAATCAATGGCAATAGTGTTGGCACACGATGAATTAGTTCACACCATGACTGGTGGAATGGCGTCGAACCACCCAACATTCGAGGGGAGCGAGAGGCTCCGCCCAAACGGTCGGCCTACTGGCGCTTTTAGAGATGAGCTAAGAAATATTCCTGATGTAGCTAATGCCCTAACTTGTCTCATATCTGTGGTTCTACCGATTGTTCTAGTAGTCGCAGCAGTGTCTGCCAACCACTGGCTGGCGATTTTGTTAGCGATACCGGTAATGGGCGTTGTGCAGAATCGTATGTTCATTTTGCATCATGAAGGGGCGCATAGGCTCCTGTTCACTAATCGGAAACTTAATGACTTCATTGGCCTTAACGTTTTTGGACCGTTGTCATTTGGTGGCGGTGGCCATGCCTACCGCCGTGGGCATAGCAACCACCATAGAGATGAATTTGGTCCGAAAGAGCCAGACTTCTTGTTGTACGCTCTGTTTCCCGTTACGGGAGCTTCATTTCGTAGAAAACTACGTCGAGACTTTCTAGGGGTTTCAGCGTATCGACAATTGAAACCTCGAGTTGTTGGCGTTTTGAATCGTCGATACGCGCTGAACAGCATCCGTTTTTACATCGGACAGATGACAATTTTTTCAATGTTTTTTCTGTCTGGGCGGCCCGCACTGTATTTATTTTTATGGGTTTTGCCTTACATGACTTTCTATCAAATTATAAATCGGTTGCGAGCTATTGCCGAACATGGTGGGATGACCCGCTCTGGAGATAAAAGACGAACTTCTCATCATGTCAGGCAAAGTATGCTTGCGAGGATTTTCTTGGTGCCACTTTGCGTAGGGCACCACCTCGCACATCATGTAGATAGTGGAGTTCCTTTTAGGAATCTTCCGAAGTTAACTAAAGCGCTAAAAGAAGATGGATACATCTATGAAGATTTGCTGTGGAGAAGCTATCCGACTTTGTGGCGTGCATTAGCTAAATCAGCTGGGTAACTGCAGATTTTGAATAAAAATTTAGAACGTGTGAACATCTTCTGAATTGATCTGGGTGTACCGGCTAAACAATTCAACGAGGATGGAAATCTATCCTCTGATCTTGGTTGAATTCACATACTTTCAACATGTTGTTAGGACCTTTTGGTTTCGTTCCAAGGACCGATATCAGCTCGTGGTTCTTTAGGAAGACCAAGAACTCGCTCACCTACAATGTTTCTTTGGATTTCGTTACTCCCGGAGTAGATAGATCCAGGTCGAGCCCCAATGAAATTGGTGACCCAAGCTTGCGATGAATACGGTGAGCCTATGTCATCAACTCCCACGCCAGTCGCTGAATCGCGACCGGAAGGAGCCGTGGCATCCATGCCGACAACGTCCATCGCTAATTCTGTGAATCGTTGATGGTGCTCAGACCAAAGCAGTTTGTTCAAAGAAGATTCTGGACCTTGGCTGTAACCCTGAAGCGAACGAGCGACCGTCTGGAGCCCCATGAATCGCATTATCTGAGTGGTTGTATAAGCGGCAGCAAAACGTTGACGCATAACTGGATCAGAAAGCTTGTTTTTCTGCTTCGCTGCATCGACTAATCGACACCACTCATCGCCGAAGCGAATACCGTTCGTAGTTGAGTCATCTCCTCTTTCGTAGGCAAGGAGCGTATTCGCTACCGCCCACCCATTATGAACCCCTCCTAAAACATTTTCCTTCGAAGTTCGAGCGTCGCTGAAAAACACCTCGTTGAAGTCATGATGTCCGGAAGCATTTACGATAGGGCGAACTTCGACACCGGGTTGATCGATAGGGCACAGAACAAAAGAAATCCCAGCGTGCTTCACAGCCGTTGGGTCAGTGCGGCAAAGAACAAAAATCCAATTGGCGTTGTGGCCCTGAGACGTCCATATTTTTTGGCCGTTTATTACCCACTCGTCGCCATCTAAATCAGCTCGCGTGGCTAGAGAAGCGAGATCTGATCCAGAATTCGGTTCGCTGTAGCCCTGGCACCACACGTCAGTTCCATCTAAAATTCTTGGAAGGTAATGTTGTTTCTGTTCTTCGGTGCCCCACTCGATAATAGTATGCCCAATCATTCCGATAGAAAAAGCGTCATTATCGCTGCCATTAGGAACGCCAACGGCAGCAAGCTCTTCTGCCAGGACAGTGCGCTCCAACTGGCTTAGCCCAGCTCCGCCATAGGCAGGAGCCCAAGCAACAGCTAAAAGTTGGTTAGCCGCAAGAATTTTGCGCCATTCTTGAACGAAAATTACTCGTTGTTCCTTCGTGAAGTTCCCCATTCCATCCCAGTCGGGTGGAAGATTTTGGGAAAGGAACGTTTTTACTTCCGCTCTAAATTTCGCTGCTTCAGGGTTATAGTCTTCCATGGCTTCTCCAGTCGGGGGCGCTTTAGAGATGGTCCTAACCTTAGCTTGAACTCAATGGGTCTAAACAGCAAATAGTGCAGACCAAATTAGAAATAGATTGAATGCCTTGTAGCTGAATCTTAGATAGAAGATCCTTGTGATTTGATTGTGGCTGGTAAGCGTTTTAGGGCCTTTGGAAAGGTTCTCTAGGCACTGCTAGACCACGCCCTGGAGAGGCCAATATTTTTGATCCTTCAGCTACGATTTCCCCGCGGCTAATTGTAAAACTTGGCCAGCCTTTGATTTCCCATCCGTCATAAGGCGAGTAACCCGCAGCGGAGTGCATGGTGGCTCCCTGTATGACTCGAGAAACATTAGGATCCCAAACTAAGAGATCAGCGTCGGAGCCCGGAGCAATACAGCCTTTCTGTGGATACATACCGAAAAGTTTTGCAGGGTTAGAGCTGGTTATCTCAACAAATCTCGCCAACGATATTTTCCCGCTGGCAACGCCTAAATCCCAGAGCATTGGCATCATTGTTTCTAACTCGGCCATTCCTTGTCGAAGGTCAGCGGCACCCAAAGTCGGATCAAGTTTTTGTTCTAATGTCCATGGAGCATGGTCAGTTGCAACGGTGCTGATTGTTCCATCAGCGATACCTGCCCAAAGAGCATCACGATCGGAGTCTTCGCGCAATGGCGGAGCGCCTGCATACTTCGCTCCATCAGGCTCATCAAAACGTGATCGTTCCAGATGCAAATAAATTGGCCGAGTCTCTACATACAACGGCAAGCCTCGGGCTCGCCCCCGCCGGCAAGCTTCGAGTGCTTCTTGGCTTGATAAATGCACAATGTACGAAGCAGCACCAGAAACTTCACAAAAACCTACTGCGCGTTCGGTGGCAATACGTTCTGCAACTACGGGACGGGTCTCAGGGTAATGGTGATGCGCAGTCAAGTTCGCTTCTTTAAGCAGCTCGCCGCAGCATCCCATTAAAGCAGCATCTTCACAATGCAATAGGACTACTGAACCCGCAGCGGCACATGCACGCATTGCCCGTAAGAACCCTTCGACATCGCGATCAAACCGTTTGAAAGATAGAAACATTTTGACACTTGGGTGACCTGAAGCGGCCAACTCAGAAATCTGTTTAATTCCCTCGGCGTCAGGATCTAAGAGCACTGGGTGCTGAAAAAAATCAACCATTGAATTAGCTGCTGCGTCTCTCATGTCGCGCTCTAGACCTTCTGCCATTTGCTCACCCTTGCGAGGAAATGACATGTTTCCGACAGTGGTAACCCCGCCAGCTAACGCAGCCCGGCTTCCAATCTCAAAATCATCGGTCCAGCTGTTGACTCCAGGTCCGGTCCTCGGCGGAGAGAGATGAACATGAGGATCCACTCCTCCGGGAAGAACAAATTTTCCAGTTGCATCAATTTCTTTGGTGCCGTTCATAACACCACCGATTTGAGATATTTTGCCGTTAGCTATCCCGATATTGGTTGCTGTGGCTTCGCCAGCTAGGACAACTAAGCCATTTCGTATAACTAAGTCCATGCTTTTACCAGTCCTTCTGATGTGGTGACAGCGTTTACTGCTAAGTCAAACATTACTTAACATGATCACAAGAAGTGAGCAATAATGAAGAGGTGACGATGTTAGAAGAAGCCCGCAATCAGCTATCTCGTATTTCTGAGCGTGACGATGCTGTTAAAGCTTGGGTCGCACGTCATGAAGATTCAACAATTCTTGAAGCTATCAAAAAAGCGCCTCCCGGAAGTCTTCACGGATGGACCCTTGGCGTTAAAGACGTTATCGACACGGCTGATCTTCCTACCGAACGCGGATCACCGATATACGCAAATCGTTCTACTAGGAATGACGCTGCGTGCGTTGCAGGAGCTCGTAAAGCGGGTGCTGTTGTGCTGGGGAAAACAGTAACGACAGAATTTGCTTTATT
>TARA_B110000438_G_scaffold158719_1_pt1 | contig 26863 bp, 26 predicted proteins | sample TARA_B110000438 | Tara Oceans TARA_B110000438 (sample SAMEA4398413) | marine metagenome | biome: Polar Biome; feature: [MES] marine water layer (ENVO:01000295) within the mesopelagic zone...; material: water (ENVO:00002006), including particulate matter (ENVO:01000060) such... | reverse complement strand
GTCTAATTAATAAAAATTTACATTTTGATAAATCAATGATTTGTCTTTTTATAATTTTGAAGAAACTCTTATTAGAATAATTAAATTTTATAAAATAACCTTTTGCTATAACTTTATTATTAATGATTGATAAATCTTTAGGCTCATAATAAAAAACTTTATATTTTATAATTTGAGCTTCCACAGCAAGGAATATGCTTGTATCACTTTTTAGATTAAGTTTTGAAGGATGATTTCCTTGAATGGCAAGAATTTTATTTGTCATATAAATCATTTAAATTTTCATTTTTAGAAAATTTATCAATCATATGCTCGGCATTGGTTGTTTTGCTATCAATTAATTTTTCAAGATGAGTTAAGAATTTTGTTTCATTGACATTCTCTTTATTTAAAATATCTCTATTTTCTAAACCTTTTCTAGATAATTTAAGCAATAAAGATGACCAGTATAGCAAATCTTTACCCATTAACTCTGTATTGAACCCTTTTTTAGGAGCTTCAAAATAGGCATTAATAATTTTATTTTTATCCCAATTAGAAATTAGCTCATAAGTCTCATTCAAATTTCCATATAAAATCCCTGTATTAAAAGCAGGGCCTGCACATAAGCAATCCCACCCACATGTATCCATTGATCTTAATTCTATATATTTTTTTAATCTGTTTTCTGTAAATATAGTACTTAGATGAGTGGCTAAATCATTTTCTGTAGGGAGTCTGTTATTTATTTCATTAATTTTTCCATTCATGAAATCTAAAAATGAATAATTTTTTCCAGATAAATATTCATTATCATTTTGAATAAACAGAAGGGGAAAATTTATTGAAAAATGTGCATATTTTTCAAAGTCCATATTGTCAAAAAAAACCTCTGGAAGCCCTCCCCTTGAAGTTTCTTGCCAAACCTTTGATCTGTAGGACAGATAATTACTTTTTTTCTTTTCAATTATTGATGAGTTTGCAAACAATGCAATTGATATTGGAACAAGAGAATTGATTATTTTAAATTTTTTTATAAAATCATCCTCTGAATTATAATCAAGATTTAATTGAGTTCCACAAGTTCTATACATCATATCTAAGCTTAATGAACCACCATCAGGCATATCATTGGTCATTAGTTCGTATCTTAATTTGGGGTTATTTGGAACTTCTCTAAGAATAGAGATTGGATCAAATCCAGAGCTTACAATTTTTAGATTAAGTTTTTTGGTTACTTGTTGTAATTCAAATAGATAATCATGTGACTCAGAACATCCTTCGTGAATATTATTTAATTTATCTCCAGAAAGCTCAATTTGATTTCCGGGTTCTAGGGTAATACTTTTTCCTTTTTTTTTTAGTCCAATAATATTTTGTTTTTCCATGATTGGTTTCCATCCAAATTCATTTAAAGCAGTAAACATTTTAAGAATTGTTTTATAATCAGCTCTTTTATTTGTATTTTTGTCAAATAAAAATTTTTCATGCTCAATACCTATTTTAAATTTATTGGTATCTTTTATACCTGACTTAAAATAATTAACTATATGTTCTATTTTTGTTATCATGAATTAAAATTTATTGTTTATATATTTTTTTATATCTTCAATAGTTATAAGTTTATCAGAACAAGTTTGATTTTTACATATAATTATAAAATTATTATTTGGATCATTTTTATAGATAAAAACAGCTCTACCAAAAAAACTTTTCTGTAAAAATATTTTAATATCATCATTAATTTTTTTATTTCCATAAAATGTAATCGAAATACTATTTTCAGCAAAATCAAGCATTTTGATAAAGCTAAACATCTGCGTTGAATTTAAATTTATAAATGAATGAAATGATTTTTTTAATAATTCTAATTTATTTTTCCATTCTTTTTTATTTGTTATTAATTCTAGCTTTTGACAATTATTTAAATAAATAGAATTTCCATTTGGAATATTGTTGTCATTTATATCTACAGGATTAACAAATAAATCATTTTTATTTAAAGGATTTTTTTGTAGTATTTCTCTATTATTATCAAAAAATAAATTCCATGTTTCATTCATCGTTTCTTCTGCTTTATTTAGATATTTAATATGTCCAGTAAATTCATAAAAATTAATTAACATCATTGAATAGTATGTATAATCCTCAAGAAAGGCAGGTACACTAGCGTTAGCATCAGTATGAAACATAGTGTTATTTAGTTTTTTTTCCAAAAGATCAAATAACCTCATACATTCTGCTGTTAATAGATTGTCATTTAATATTATTGAAGCTTTTAGTAATGAAGAGACCCAATAAGAATTTAAATCAGTTTGTGCTTTGTCATCAAAAAAAGGTTTTATTCTTTTATTTCTTTCATTATTTAAGTTTGTTTTTATTTTAATTAATTTATTTTTTTCAATATCACTTAATTCAATTTGATTTTTCTCAATCAAAATATTTTTGTTTTCCCAATTACCAATTTCTGAAATATCAAATTTTTCTTTAAAAAAATCAAAATCAGATTTAAGTATTTCTTCTAATTCTTTATAACCCCAAACATAAAACTTACCTTCCACACCTTCGCTATCAGCATCATAGGCAGAACCCAATAATCCATCTTTATTTATAAATTCTTTGGATATAAAATTTATAGTTTGAATTAGTTTTTCTTTATAATAATTTTTTTGTGTAAATTGATAAAATTGAGATAATAAATCTATAAATAAAATATTATCATAAAGCATTTTCTCAAAGTGAGGAATAATCCATTCTGCATCAACAGTATATCTTGCTATACCTCCAGATAAATGATCATACAATCCTCTGGAACAAACATTAAATAATAATTTTTCTACTGGTTCTAAATATTTATCTTCTTTATTTTTTCTATAAAAATAAAATAATGTTTCAAAAATATAAAATTGTGGAAATTTAGGGTTCCCTTGAAATCCTCCAAACTTCTGATCTAAATATGGTAATATTCTATCCACATAAGGAGATAAACTTTGATTAATTACTGAAGATTTTTTATTTAATTCATCAAATACCATTTTCATTTGTGGAGCTTGATCTATTATTTTGTCTCGGTTAACTTTATATACTTCTGAAACATTGTTTAAAACTTTAATAAAATCTGGTCTTCCCTGAATTTCTTTGGGAGGAAAATATGTTCCACCAGTAAACGGCACTCCGTTTTCATCCAAAAACATTGATAGTGGCCAACCACCTTGCATTCCAGTTAAAACAGATAAACTTTTTTGAAAAACAAAATCTAGATCCGGTCTTTCTTCACGGTCAACTTTTACGTTAATGAATTTTTCATTCATTATATTTGAAGTTTTAATATCTTCAAAACTTTCATGTGCCATTACATGACACCAATGACAACTAGAATATCCAACGCTTAAAAAGATAGGTCTCTTTAATTCTTTTGCTTTATCAATTGCTTTTTTCCCCCAAGGAAACCAATGGACAGGATTATTTTCATGCTGTTTTAAGTAGGGACTTTTTTCTTTCTTTAGTAAATTTTCCAATTTTTATTCCTGTTAATTTAAATAGAATAAGGTTTCCTAGAAAATATTTTTCTTATTAATGGTTCAAAATCTTTAAGGTTTAAGCTTTTGTAATTTGGATCAAATGATGCTTGATCCCAATTTTCACAAAAATTTATACAATCGTTATAATATTTGTGATCTTTATATTTATCTCTTTTATTTTTATCCGCACCAAGATGATGAGCATAATAGTACATCTGAAATTCCCCATGTTTTTGAAGTATCCAATGTGTTTTTTCACTTACATAAGGTTTTAAAACAGCTGCAGCATATTCCGCATGATTTAAAGGTGCCAAATCATCTCCTATATCATGTAATAATGTTGCAACAACCATTTCATCACTAGCATTATCTTTTAAAGCACGTGTTGCAGCTTGCAAAGAATGTTCAATTCTACTAACCTGATAGCCCTCTAAAGTTTCATTGTAAGATTCTAAAAATTTTATAATCCTATCTGCGGTTTTATCCACATATTCTCTTTCATATTTATCAAGTAATAAATAATCCTCTTTTGAACCATTTTTCATTTCTGTAAATTTAACTTTTTTCATAACTAATTATTTGATCTTGTGCTTAACAGTGATAGCTGGGTTATTTTATTATTACCTAAATGATCAATTGGTTCTACGGGGTAGTCTCCTGTAAAATAGTGATCTGTTAACTGTGGATATGTTTTATTTCTTTCTTCAAATCCCATTGCTTTATAAAGACCTTTGATAGATAAAAATTTTAAAGATTTGGCACCAATGTATTTACAAATTTCTTCATTATTTTTATTTGCAGCCAGTAGTTCTTTTTTTGTTGGTGTATCAACGCCATAAAAATCAGGATATCTTATTTCAGGACATGCAATTCTTACATGGACTTCTTTTGCCCCCACATCATAAAGCATTTTAACTATTTTATAACAAGTTGTTCCTCTAACTAATGAGTCATCAATTAAAATAATTTTTTTATTATAGATTGAAGATTTATTAGCATTTAATTTTAATTTTACCCCTAAACTTCTTATCTTTTGTGATGGTTCAATAAAAGTTCTACCTACATAATGATTTCTTATTAGACCTAATTCAAATTTTTTTTTTGTATATTGACTATAACCAAGAGCTGCAGCATTTCCAGAATCTGGCACTGGTACAATTATATCTGCCTCAATATCAGTTTCTTTGGCTAACTCGATTCCAAAATTTTTTCTATATTCATAAGCAGTTTTTCCATTTAAAATACTGTCTGGTCTTGAAAAATATATATATTCAAACACACAAGGTCGTACTTTTTTAACTGGAAAGGGTTTAATACTTTTTAATTCATCTTTTTCAATATAAACAATTTCACCATTTTCTACATCTCTTACATATTTTGCACCTATTATATCTAAAGCACACGTTTCTGAAGCAAACACATATGAATTTTTTATTTTACCAATAACAAGTGGTCTTATTCCAAAAGGATCCCTAACACCAATTAAGATACTTTGTGTTAGCATTACAAGCGCATAACCTCCTTGTATTTGAAAAAGAGCATCAATGATTTTGTCTATTGTCTTTGTTCTTTTTGATTTAGCAATTAATTGAACAATAGTTTCGGTATCTGACGTAGTATGAAAAATCGCACCACCTTCTACCAATTTATTTCTCAATGTAATGGCATTAGTAATATTACCATTATGAGAAATTCCAATTCCACCGTTATAAGTATCAGCAAAAAAAGGCTGTATATTCCTAATGGTTGTTCCACCTGTAGTACTATACCTATTATGTCCTATAGAAAATTTTCCAGGTAATTTATTTAGGATTTTTTCTTTATTAAAATTGTCCCCAACTAAACCAATCCTCTTTTCTAAATGATAGTTTTTTTTATCATATGTAACTATACCGCAACCTTCTTGCCCTCTATGCTGAAGGGCATGCAAACCAAGAGCTGTCAAAGCAGAAGCGTCATCCACATTGCTTATGCCAAAAACACCACACTCTTCTTTAATTTTTGGATTATATTTTTTCAATTTGTTCTTTTGTATCTTTGTAATTTTTTTCATCAGGAAATTTTTCAATCAAGAATTTACTCCCTTTGTAAACAGAAGAAAAGGTAAATGATTTTTCTGCTTTAATTGGCCATTTTTCATATGCATAAAACCAATTAACAATGGAGAATAATATAACTGATACTACATAACCTTTAAATACACCAAATATTATTCCAAAAAAAGAATCTAAAAATCCCAATCCAGAATAATTGACAACTTTGCTTATAGTTCTGCTTACTAACAAAACAATAAAAATTGTTAAAATAAATATTCCTATTCCAAGGCTAATATCAAGAAGATTGCTTGAATCAATATAATTATTAGCCCAGGGTTCAATTTTGGGCACTGTATATATAGTAATACCAAGTGCTAATAACCATTTAGAAGCTGACAACAAACTTCGGACAAAACCTTTTCTAAAACATTGAAAAATACTTATCAGCGAAATTATTAGGTAAATTAAATCAAAACTTGATAAACTTTCCAAAATGTTTTCCACCATTATTAATAATTACTTTCATTTCCAAAAGGTTTAATTATTAAGATTAACTTTGGTAATAAAGTTAAAACTGAAACCATAGCCAAAAGCATTGCCAATCCTGTAAATACACCAAAGTATATAGTTGGTACAAAGTTAGAAAAAATTAATATCGAAAAACCAAATATAATAGTTATAGAAGTATTTAATATAGCTAAACCAACAGTAGAATGACAATTTTTCAATGTAATTTCATAGTTTTTCTTTAACAAAAACTCTTCTTTAAATCTGTAGATGTAATGAATGCTATTATCCACTGCTATACCAATAGTGATAGCTGCGATTGTAATTGTCATCATATCCAGTGGTATCCCAACTAAACCAATTATTCCCAGAATAAAAAAAGCTGCAATAAAATTTGGCACCACACCAATAAATGACAAAGTTATATTTCTGAATAATATTAAGAACATTAAAAAAATTCCCACCATGACAAAACCAAGAGTTAAAATCTGTGATTTGAATAAACTTTGTAATAAATTATTAAATAAAATTAATACTCCACCTAATTTAAATTCATTTTTTTGGAATCCAAGTTTATTTTCAATGTCATAATTAATTTTTTTTATTAATTCATTTCTTCTAAGATTTTTATCAGAATCTTTAATCCTTAAATTAATTCTTGCTTCATTGTCAGCTATTGAAATATATGGGTTTATTATTTCATCTTTTATTGATTTTGGAATTTTATCATACAAAACACCCATTTCTAAAGTGCCAAGTTTTTTATTATCATTTAATTGTTCTGCTACTTTTAATATAGATGAAAAAGATATGACTTTTCCAACTCCATCAAGACCATCTAGATATTCATGAACTTTGTTAATTTTATCAATTTTATCAACTGTAAACCAATATTTACTATCATCAGAATCGCTATTATTCCAATCTTCAAATTCATCATCAATTTTTAAAACATTTTCACTTTCTTCTGTATCTGAAAATTTTATTATTATCTCCAGAGGTGTTGTTCCACCAAGTTTTTCATCAATAAGCTTCATACCCTTATAAATCTCGGTGTCTTTATTAAAATAATTTATAAAACTGTTTTCAACTTCTAATTTACTAATTCCATAAATGCTTAGTAAAATAATAACAAAGGTTGAGGCGAAAATAGTCTTAGAATTATTTATAGCAATGTTGCTAAAAAAATTTATTAAATATGATTTTTTTTCTTCATTAATATCTGTTTTATCACTAGATAAAAAATTTAAAATAGTTGGCAATAATAAAAATGTTACAATGAATGATGTAATTAAACCAAATGTCATCATCCATCCAAAATCTATGATTGGTTTTATATCACTAAAAATTAAAGATAAAAATGCACATATTGTAGTTAGCGCAGTATATAAAATTGGCCAAAACATTTTTGACATTGCCAAAAATATTGCATCTTTATTTTTCATATTTGAGTTTTCTTTTCTAATCTGAAGATACCTAACGCTTACGTGTATATTCATAGCCATTGTAAGAATTAGCATTAGTGCAATAAAATTTGATGATATAACTGTTACTTTCCATCCAAGCAATCCTAAAAGACCCATCATTATAGTTACTGAAAAAAAACAACTACTAAGCGGTATAATTATCCATAGAACTTTTTTAAACACATACCATAATGTTGCAATAATAAATAAAAAAACTCCCACACCAAATACAATTATATCATTTTTTATAAATGACATCATATCATCAGCTATCATCGGTATTCCACCTAGATGAATCTCACCAACATCTTTGTAACCTTTAATTATTTCTCTAATCTCTAATATATTTTGATGGTTTTCTTTTTTTGCTAAATTTTTAGCATTTTCTATTTCTTGAATAAAAATTTTATAGTTATCTATTTCTTCCTTGTCATTTAATTTAGTTTTATATTCATTTTTTTTAACACTCAGTTCTTTAAGTTTTTTATTTTCTTTAATATAAACAATAATTCCAGTCGTAGTTCCATCTTCGCTAATAACAAAGTTTTTAAAAACAGGACTATTTAAAATTTCATTAAAACCCTTTTTTTTATTTATGCCATCACTTTTTAATGTACTAAAATTTTTAAGTCTTTCCGAGAGTGTTTGATCAGAACTGTTTAGTAATGGTAGGTCTAATAATGTTATAACATTATGAACCCAATCCAGACTTTGAATTTTATATTTTAAGCTTAGTAAATTATTAATAGAATTATCGGATATTAAACTTTCGTTAGGTGTGAAAGTTAGAATTAAGTAATCTTTAGCTCCATATCTGTTTGAAATTTCTTTTAAATATTCTAAATCTGGATCGTTCTCAATTAAGAGTGTGTCTGATGATGCATCTAATTTAAAATCTTTGGTATGATAACCAAAACTAACTAGACAAATTATAAGTATAGTAAATATTAACTTCGGTTTTTCGATTACGTATTTTTGGTATAATTTTGTAAACATTTTAATACAAAAATATATATTTTAATTTAGTTATTTTGAATATCTTTAAATTTTGTGAACTGAGCCTCAAATTCAACCATTATATTGCCTGTAGGGCCATGTCTTTGTTTTCCGATAAGAATTTCAGCAAGATTACCCACTTCATTCATTTTTGATTGCCACTCAGCGTGTTCCACTGTAGCTGGTCTTGGCTCCATTTTTTCAAGGTAATAGGCTTCTCTATATACAAACATTACAACATCAGCATCTTGCTCAATCGAGCCAGATTCTCTTAAATCTGATAATTGTGGTTTTTTTATATCTCTTGACTCAACTGCTCTTGATAGTTGTGACAACGCTAATACTGGAACCGATAGTTCTTTTGCTAAAGCTTTTAATCCTTGAGTTATTCTTGAAACTTCTTGAACTCTGCCTTCATTAAAATTAGATGAAGCAGACATCAGTTGTATGTAATCTACAATAACTAAATCTAAACCAAATAATCTTTTTATTCGTCTAGCTCTGTTACTTAAAGCTGCAATTGATATTGCTGGTGTTTCATCAATATATAAAGGTAGTTCAGAAATATTTTTAGAAGTTTCTATAAATTTATCAAACTGTTCCTCAGAAATTTTTCCTCTTCTTATATCATTTGATTTAATTCTCGACTGTTCTGCCAAGATTCTAGTTGATAATTGTTCAGATGACATTTCTAAAGAAAAAAAAGCAACTGAAGATTTTGCATCTTTTTCTTGTAATTTTTTAGCAGCATGAAAAGCAATATTTGTTGCTAATGCAGTTTTACCCATAGAGGGTCTTCCAGCTATAATAACTAAATCTGAATTATGTAAACCACCTAAACGATCATCTAAATCTGTTAACCCCGTTGGAACACCAACTATACCTTCGTCGTTTTTAAAAGCCTTATGAGCCATTTCTATAGTTTGATTAAGTGCTTGATCAAATTTTATAAAAGAGGCATTAAAAGATCCTCTTTCTGCAAGATCAAATAATAATTTTTCTGACTGTTCTATAATTTTTTCTCCAGGGAGTTCTAGCGTTTTATTAGAAGCACTTTCAATTGTTGATTCTGAAATTTTTATTAACTCTCTTCTAACATGCATGTCATATATTATTTTTGCGTATTCAATAGCCTGCCTTTGGGCAGTAGAAAATTTTGTAATTTTTACTAAGTATTCATGACCTTGTAGTTCATCTAAACTGTTATCATTTTCAAAATAGTTTTTTAATGTAATTGGATTGGCCAACATTCCTTTTGAGATTAAACTTTCAATAGCTAAATATATTTTTTGATGAACTGGGTCATAAAATTTTTTGTTATCAATAATGACACTAATTTCATCAAATATATCATTTGAAACCAAGATTGAGCCAATCACAGCCTGTTCAGATTCGATATTATTTGGAAGTTCTTTAATTTTATTTTTAATTACACTAAAGGTATTTGAAGACATTTTTTTAAGTATATTTTAAAATTTTAAAAATAATACTAGATTTTTAAGCTGTGGATATAATCTTAATAACTTTTATGATTTATCTTCATTGGATTTCTCAACTTCAATCACAATCTTTGCTTGAATTTCAGAGTGAAGATTTACATTGGCTTTAAAAATTCCAATAGTTTTAATTTCATTCTCTAAATCTATTTGAGATGGATTTATATTTATTTTATTTGAAGTGTTAATAATTTTAGAAATTTCTGTTGGCTTAACGGATCCGTACAGTTCATTATTTTCAGTTACTAATTTCTCTATTTTAAAAACTTTATTATTTAAAACTTCAAATATTTTTTTTGCATCTTTTTTAACTTCTAAATCTTTTTTATTTAAATCAATTTTTTTTTTACTTACTTCGTCAATATTTTCTTTTGATGCATACATAGCTTTTTTATATTTAATTAAAAAATTTCTAGCAAATCCAGAGGTTACATTAATAACATCACCAATTTTGCCAAGCTTTTTAATATTTTCTAAAAGAATAATTTGCATTCTATAACAAAGCCAGAATTCTAGCTTTTTTTACTGCTTTATTTAATTCTCTTTGTTTTTTTAAAGAAACAGATGTAATCCTTGAAGGAAGAATTTTTCCATTTTCTGAAGTATATCTTTTTAAAAGTTTTATATTTTTATAATCTATATTTGGGGCATGTTTGCCACTTAATGGACATTTTCTTTTATAACCAAACCCTTGTGGTGCAAATAAACTAAGTTTATTAAAATTACTTTTTTTTTTAATTTTGTTTTTTGGTTTTCTTTTCATAATTTCTTTCTGAACTTTCTTCTTGAGCAAAATAATTTTTTTCAAGATTATGATTTTTAACTCTAACAGTTAAAAATCTTAATAAATTTTTATCAATTCTTTCATTTTTTTCTAACTCTTCTATAGTTATACCCGTTCCTGTAATTTTAAAGTGCAAATAGTTACCTTTAGTGTTTTTGGAAATTTTGTGTGCCAGCTGTAAAATACCCCATTCTTCTATTTTAAGGATTTCACCGTTATTTTTATTTATTATATTAGAATATTTGGTTACCAGTGCATCTAACTGACTCTTAGTAGAATCTTGTCTTGTTATAATGGTATGTTCGTAATTAGTCATATTTAGCTATGTTATAATTAATACTTAAAAATGGTGGTTTATACTATTTAATAAAATTAAATACAATATATAAATTAGGATATATATAATAGATTTTATGTTTGCAGTATTATTTCCAGGGCAGGGGTCACAATCAGTAGGTATGTGTAGAGAATTGTATGACAAATACGATTTTGTAAAACAAATTTTTCAAAATGCAGACAAGTCTTTAGGATATTCAATATCTAAAATTATATTAGAAGGTGGGTCAGAAAAATTAAATCTTACTGAGTACACACAGCCCGCTATATTCGTTGCAAGTTATTCAATTTTTTCATTAATAAAAAAAAAGTTCAATATTGATCTTAATAAAGCAAAATTTTTTGCCGGACATTCTCTTGGTGAATATTCTGCTTTATCGTGTGCAGGAGCAATTTCATTTAATGATGCTATAAGACTTTTAAGTAAAAGAGGCAAATCTATGCAGTCAGCGGTTCCAGTAGGAGAGGGAGGGATGATTGCTATATTGGGTAAAGAAGTAGACTTTATCGATAACATATTGTCATCAAATAATTTTGAAACATGTCAAATAGCCAATGACAACTGCCCAGGACAAGTTGTTGTAAGTGGAAAATTAAATATAATTAATAAATTAAATGAATTTTTAAAAAAACAATTAATTAAAAGTATAATTTTGCCAGTTAGTGCTCCATTTCATTGCAATCTAATGAATAAATCAACAGATGTCATGAAGATAGAGATAGAAAAAACTAACTTTAAAACCCCAATACCTAAGATAATTTCCAATGTAAATGCTATTGAGCAGAATGATACTAATATTATAAAAGAATTATTAATCAAACAAATAGAGTCTAGGGTAGAGTGGAGAAAAAGCATTAATTTTATGATAAAAGAGGGTGTTAATGAATTTATAGAAATAGGTCCTGGCAAAGTTTTGTCAGGATTAATTAAAAGAATTGATAGAAGTTTAAAAGTTAGTGCAATAAATAATGAAGAAGATATAAAGTTAATTAAAATAAATGATTAATTTTAAAAATAAAAAAATAGTAATTACTGGTGCAACAGGAGGGATAGGTAGGTCTTTGGTAAAAAAGTTTTTATCTTTAGATGGTGATGTTCTTGCAACGGGTACAAATTTAGAAAAGTTAGATTCTCTAAAAAAAGATTTTCCAAAAATTAATATTTTGAAATTTGATATTTCAGATCATTTAAAAATAGAAGAATTTATAGCAAATAGTTCAGCTGTTCTTACCGGTTTAGATGTTTTGGTTAATAATGCCGGAATAAATAAAGACAACCTATCCATAAGAATGAAGGATGAGGAATGGAACAAAGTTATTGATATAAACTTAAGTTCCACTTTTTTTTTGTGTAAATATGCAATAAAAAAAATGTTAAAAAATAAATATGGCAGAATAGTAAATATCACTTCTATTGTTGGTCATACTGGAAATTTAGGGCAGTCAAACTATGCAGCCTCTAAAGCCGGCATTGTTGCTATGTCAAAAAGCTTAGCAACAGAATATGCTAAAAAAAACATTACAGTTAATTGTATTTCTCCCGGATTTATTCAATCTAAAATGACTGATAATATACTTGAGAATATTAAAGCTGTATTGACTTCTCGAATCCCCATGTCTAGGCTTGGAACAGGTGAAGATGTATCAAATTCTGTAGCTTTTTTGTCATCAGATGCAGCATCTTATATTACAGGTGAAACACTGCATGTTAATGGTGGTATGTATATGGCTTGACAAAAAAATAGTTTAACATATTAAGTAAATAATTAACTCTTTTTAAAGGAAATAAATGTCAGAAGATGTATCAGAAAAAGTAAAAAAAATTGTAGCAGATCATTTAGGTATTGAAGAATCTAAGGTTACAGACGAATCTAGCTTTATAGATGATCTAGGCGCCGATAGTTTAGATACCGTAGAATTAGTAATGGCTTTCGAAGAAGAATTTGGAGCTGAAATTTCAGACAGTGAAGCAGAAAAAATTCTAACAGTAAACGACGCTATTAAATTTATTGAAGGAAAAGCTAACTAAATTTTTTTAAATGAACAAATCAGGTCAAGGGATGATGATTATTTTATCTTCTCCTTCTGGCGCGGGTAAAACAACACTAACAAGACTTTTATCAGAAAAAAATAAAAATTTAGTAATTTCAATATCACACACAACTAGAGTCCCTAGAAAAAATGAGATAGATGGTAGAGATTATTATTTTACAAACAAAGAAGAATTCAAAAAATTAATAGATCAAAATTCATTCTTTGAATACGCAACTGTATTTAATAATTATTATGGCACTTCAAAAAAACCAGCAATAGATAAATTAAATGAAGGAGTTAACATTTTATTGGATATTGATTGGCAAGGAACAGAACAGATAAAAAAATTAGATTTAAATTTTAAATTAATAACTTTTTTTATACTTCCTCCCAGCATACAAGAATTAAAATTAAGATTAAAAAATAGAGAAATTAGTAACACGGAAATTGTTAATGAAAGAATGTCTCAATTTAAGTCAGATATTCAACATTGGAAAGATTATGATTATGTTGTTATTAATAAAGATCTAGATCAATGCTATAATGAAATAAATGATAAAATTAATGCAGAAAAAAAAGGTATCAAATTAGATAACAATACAAATAAAATAAAAAAAAAAATTGATGAATTAAATGTTTAATTTTTCGTACTCTTTTGTAATTTTGTAATATTTTTCGCTATCTATGTTTGACGGTCGAAACTTTAAATCTAAATCTAGTGATTTTGCTATATCTAAATTTTTTTTAAACAAAATATTATAAGCTTTATTTATCATTTTTCTTTTTTTAGAAAAAAATACATTTGTAATAAATTCTAGATTTTTAGGGTTTTTAAATTTTGTATAATTTATAAGTGGCTCGAATGTTAAAATAGTACTGTCTACCTTGGGTTTGGGATAAAAACAATTTGGCGACACATCAAAATTTTTATTAATTTTTAGTCTCCAATTGGCAATTACTGACAATCTACCAAAATTTTTTTCATTACATTTTGATATTAATCTGTCAGCCACATCTTTTTGGAACATAAAAATCATTTTACTTATTGATTTAAATAGCGTTTCAGAAATTATAAACTTTATAAGTATTTGTGTAGAAATATTGTATGGCAAATTACCAAATATTATAGATTTTTTATTTTTTAAATTATCTTGATTAAAATTTAATATATCCATATTTAAAACCTCAATTTTATTTTCATATTTAGTCTTTAAATTTTCTGACAAAATTTTGTCTTTCTCAATTAGTAGTATATTTTTTGGTCTTCTAATAATAATTTCATCTGTTAGTTTTCCTGTTCCAGGGCCAATTTCTATTACTGAGTCGTGAGAAGTTATATTTCCCAAATCAATAATATTTTTAATTATATTTGGGTCAATAAGAAAATTTTGTCCTAGGCTTTTTTTTGGTTTTATAATCACTTTATTTTTTTAAAAAATTTCATGCACTCAAGCAAACTTGACGGATCTGCAATTTTTTTTTTTATAATATCAGATCCAATCCCATGATCCGGTGTTACTCTAATAAATGGTAAACCTAATGTTATATTTATCGCTTTAAAACTATATAATGATTTTAATGGTGCAAGGACTTGGTCGTGGTACATTCCCACAATGACATCATATTTAATTCTGTTTTTTTTTAAAAAGATTGTATCACCCGAAATTGGACCATTTATATTGATTTTTTTTTTTTTTAATTCCCTGATAGCGGGTCTAATTATTTTTTTTTCTTCATTTTGTGAGTCCGAGGTATAACAATGCGGATTGAGGCCAGTAATTCCAATTATTGCCTTTTTTTTAAATATTTTTTTATAAAAAGAATTAACAGTTTTAACTTTTTCAACAATCATTTTTTTATTTATCATTCCAGATATTTTTTTTACTGGAATATGTGTTGTTAAGGGAACAACTGACAATTCATTATTATATATTAACATGACTTCTTTTCCTGAATTTTTAATTTTAGAAGAAATGAATTCTGTCATGCCATTATATTTGTTCGACAAGAAAGTCTCTTTACATATTGGACCATTTATCAAGCCAAATATTTTTTTTTGTTTAATAAGTCGGATTCCTATTTCAAAACTTTTCGTTATTAAACTATTTGATTTATTGGAAACTTTTTCAAAACTTTTTTTTTGGTTGAATTTTACATCTAAAATTAAAAGTGTATTTTTTTTTAAATTAGTAAATTCTGTGTCAATTTTTAATAAACTAAAGTTATAACCAAGATATAACATTTGTTTTTTAATTAATAAATAATTTCCAATTAATATAAATGGTATCAATTTATTTTTTTTGCGATTTTTCCAAATTTTAAATATTAATTCAGAAAATATACTATTTGGCTCACCCATTATTATACCAATAGTTTTTTTATTATAATTCATTAATTAGAGTATTATTTTTTATTTTATTATAATGATTTAAAGAAAATCTTTCTATTTGTCGATTTTTTTCAATTATGACAAGTTTGTTAAAAGTTTTTTTCAAATCAATTGAAATCTCTGTTTTTCTATTATCTTCAATGTAAAGAATTAAGGCGCCACCATTAATATTTATTGCGTTTGTAACTTTATTGTTCTTTAATTCCTTTATAGCAGATTGAATATCTTTGGATAATTGATTTTCTGGAACCCATCCTAGCTTGCCTGAATTTCTTGCCGTTTCTGATATACTAAATTTAATTGCAGAATTGTGAAAACCTATTTCTGAAATACTTTTAGCAATTAAAGTTGTTTTTTCATTTAATAAATCAACACTATCAGCTGTTATAAATATTTCAGAAATTAAAAATTCCTGGACATAGTTATTTTTTTTTAATAATTCTATTTTTTTTTCTATTTTTTTTGGATCAACAGTTATTGATCTCAAATAAAGATTTGAAATTAATTGATTCCACATTATTTCAATATTTAATTTATTTAGATACTCATCATAATTTAGTCCATATTTTAATAAATTTTTTTTAAAATCACCTTTTGTTGCAAAACCCATAGATGCTATTGATTTATTTACATAAAAATCTAATTTTTTATCACTTATTTCAATTTTAGTATAATTGCTAAGTTCATTCTCTTTTATTCTTTGTCTTATTAAATTTTTTTTGGCAATTTCAATTTTTTCTTTTTCAGCTAATTGACTAAACTGATCTCCGGATATAAAATTTAAATGTTTTTCTTCTTTGCTAATATCGTATTGGGTTATTATTTTTTTTCCAACTATAGTTACAATTTTATTTTCTATATCGGTATAAGCATTATTTGTTAATGAAATTAATAATATAATAAAAATTATTAATTTTTTAATATTCATAATTTAATTTATTTTAAACTTGGAGTAGAGATATCTCCAAATGGTATAAATGTTAATTTAAACATCAGCGCATCTTCTTGTTCAATATCTTTATCTAAATAATAGCTTCTATTAAATTCTATACCCGCAGTTAAACAATCTGTTGAATATTGATAACTTAAATTATAAAATTCTGTAGAATCTGTTACAAAGTTTTTTCTAATTTTATAACCTAATTTTTTTGAGTCACTAATTTCCAGGCTAAGAGATGAACTTAGAGATCTATTTCTACCAATAAAATTATTTTCTTCAAGATAATCAAATTGAGTAATTAAATTTTTAAATTTTATTAATCCATTTACTTCATTATAGTTAATACTTTTGTAATTATTATCAGCAGATAAATTATATCCTAATGCAAAATTTTTATTAAAATTCATGTCTAATTTTGCAACAAGTTCAGAGGATCTATTGTTTAAAGAACTTTGTGTTGGCATATCAAGATTTTCTTCTAAATTAAATACTTGACCCAGAGACATCTTAAAATTTTTTGCCTTATTAATAGTATTATTATAGGCATATTCAGAGCCCACAGAAATACTTGCACCATCTTCTATAACATCATCATTATTTAGCTTGTTAAGAGAAAATAAATTTTCTGTTGTAAGTCTAAGTTGACTATTACTTAAATCTCTCATTCCTCCAGGAGCATATCTAAGCATAAATTTTGGTGTTAAAATTTTTTCATAAGTATCGGTCTTTTTTTCAAGAGGATAATAAGTTGTATACCCAATAGCAGTTGCCAACTCTGCAACATTTTTATTATTCTTTAAATTGGCTGATTCTTTTGCATGATAGTTATTGTTCTTTATTGTGCTTTCAAATTTTGAAATCAATCCAGAATTAGAATAAAAGTTATTTGAATTCCAGTTAAAATCATTAATTATATTTCCTTCATTAACATTAGAATCATAGTTTTTATATTTAGCTTTTATTGAATGATCTATAGAACCAAAATCATCAAAATACGCTAAATTATTTTTATAATTAATAGAAGGTAAAATATATTCATATTTCCCACTGTCTTTGCCCAAATCTTCAAACACATCAATATTTATATCCAAGTCTAGTAAATCTTTATTTAAATTCATTGTTATATTTGAGTGTAATAGATTTTTATCATCAATAAGAGGGGAATTAATATTGTGAACTTTTAAATAAGTTTCGTTTGAGGATCTTTGTATATTCATTTCCAACAAACTGTAGTCAAAATTTTCCATTTTTAAATCATATAAAGATTTCATAAAAAAATGGTTTCTTGACCCTGGGGTTTTCTTTAAGTCTTCGTACTTGTAACCTTGGTTATAACTAGCGTCTATTGTTGTTTTAGAATTTTTAGTAACTACTCTATATTCTGTTTGAACAACTGGATTTTCATCTGAATATATTTTGGGTGAAATTGTAAAATCTTTGTTATCTGCAAAAACATGATAATAAGGTAAAGAAAAACTCGAGCCAAATTTTTTTGAGTTATAAAAATTAGGTGCCAAAAAACCACTTTGTCTTTTTACGGTTGGGTCAGGATGAAAAAAGGCAGGAAAATAAACTATGGGAACATCATAAAGGTCTAGCCAAGCCTTTTTATAATAAATAGTTTTCTTTTTTTTGTCATGAATAATTCTATTAGCTCTTATTTTCCACGGAGGACATTTATCTTTTTTTAACTCACAGGTTGTAAAAACCCCTTTATTAATAATGGTTTTGTCTTTTTCTACAATGGAATAATTTCCACTCATACGTGGATCGTTTCGATTGTCACCAAATGTTGATTTATCAAATAAGATATTCATCTTATTCCCAGCAAAACTTCCTTTTTCAATATCAATCAAGACATCATCAAAATAATAACTATTATTTAAGTTATCAACTATTTTAATTTTATTTGCAGATCTAAAAGTTTTTTTAATATGTGAATAAAAAAAATTATTCATAATAATTGTATTACCAAGATTATCTTTAACCTCTGTTTTAAATTTAGATTCAATTGTCTGTTCTTTTCTATTAAACAACACATTTTTAGATTTTATATTATAGTTATCATTAATAACTATTTTAGTTTCACCCTCACTAGTTATTAGACCTTTGATTGTTTCAAAATAAATGTAATTTGAATTTAATTTAATATTATTTTCTGTATCTACTATTTCAACAAATTTTTCTGCTTTTAATAAATTTTTTTTTTTTAAAAAATCAATTTTTTGAGCTTTAATTATTAAACTTTTTTGATCATTTGCTACCACATCTCCTTCAGCTTTAATTATTTCATTTTTCTTATCGTAATCTAACGTTTTTGCTTCAATTAATATTTCATCTGCAATATTTATTGAAGGTGAAAATATTAAAAATAATAAAACTAAAATAATTTTTTTCATTTTATTTTTCATATATATAAAAAATACCAATTAATGTTGTTAATGAATATAATATAATAGGTATCCATATCGATAAAATTAAAGAAACCCTCTGTGTATCTCCTAATGCCTTTGAAAAATCATTAAAATAAAAAGCAATCACTGATATAAATATAGATACAAATATATATAGAGAATATCCACCTTTAAATTTAATACTAAATACAACAATTCCTGCCAGGAATGACATTAACATCAAATAAAAAGGAAAGGATATTGCTTTATGAAATTCCCCATCAATCTCCCTTGTAGAATAGCCTATTTTATTAAATTTTTTTTTAATATTGCTTAATTTCCAAAAAGAAATTGCTTCTAATGATGTAAATAAACTATTTATGTTAACAATATTAAAATTGGTCTCAAAATTAATAAAAATATTTTTTTGTGGAATTTCTGCAAAATCCTCATGAATTGTTGCATCATATAATTTCCATTGTGTAGAACTTATATCTACCTTTTCAGATCTAATTCTTTTTTCTAGTTTAAAATCTTCATCTAAAATAAATATAGTGACTCCAATTAGATAATGATCGGTTAACTTACCTGCTGTAATAAAATTAATTTTATTATTAATTTTATCTTTTATCCAAATCCCATTTTCAGTTAGAACTGCGAGATTTTCATTTTTTTCACTGTAGTTGTTTTTAATTTGTAAATAATTTTGAAGAAGAGTAGAGCTAAATGATTTATAGCCAGAAATTATTATCAAACCTAATAAAAAAGATATTATAGCGGGATATAATATTATTCTAAAATTAGAAATTCCACCCAACTTAAGTAAAATTATTTCATTCGATTGAGTAAGTTTAACATATAAAACCATTGATGAGATTAAAAAAATAAATGGAAATATTTTTTCGAGCATTGCTGGTGTTTTTAGAAAAGACATATATAAAGGAAATAAAATACTAACGTTTAAATCTTTAAAAAAATTTATTTCATCAAATAAATTAAGAACAATACTTAAAAATAAAAATAATAAAGTTATTTGAAAAATAAATTTTATATACTCAATAAAAATATATTTATTTAATATAGTGAATAATTTTAGATTAATCATGCTTTGTTAAATTTAATTTTTTTTACTAATAAAATATAAAGTAATAATGAAAATGAAATAGGTATAAAATAATAAGTCAACATTAATAAATTAGATTTGCCCGAATATCTTAAAAATATCTCAGAAATTATTAATATTAAAAATGAACAAATAAAAATACCATATTTTTTTAAACTATAATTGTAAATATCTTTTGATCTAAAAATATTAAAACAAACTATTAAAGCTAAGACTGGTAAGTATAGAGGCATACCAAATCTTCTATTAATTTCAGATTTTATTTCACTTATACTACCAGCACACTCTACTTCTATTAAAATTCTAGTTTTACTATAGTCAAAATTTTCTTTAAAATAATTAAAACAACTCAGAAGAGTAAGTGTAGTCATTTCTTGAAATTTTGGATCTGTTGTAGATTTAGTTGAAAATAAAGATAAATTAATTTCCGTTTTATCAAAATTAATAATATTAATTTTTTTATTGCTGGGTTTGTTATTTGAATATTGTATAGTCCCACTCATTAGTTGTAAAAAAGTGTCATTACTATTTTTAACAATCTGTCCATTTTTTGCTATTATTGTTTTCACTTCACCATTAGCCTTAGATGTATCAACTAAAAAAATATTTTCATATTCTTGATCTTCATTAACCTTATCTATAAAAACTGTAAAACCTTTAATCGTATCGTTAAACTCTCTTTCTTTAAGTAAAGAAGGAATAAGAGATACATTAGATTCTTTTATAAAATTTCTCGCAGAATTTAAACTCTGCGGACTAAGAAATGTTAAAAATATAATTTGAAAAAATGCTACGAATAAACATATTAACAGGATGAAATTAATTAATTTTTTTTCTTTAAACCCGGTTACCCACAATATTAATAATTCATTATTATTTTCAAATTTTGATATAGTCAGAAATAAAGTTGTAAAAAAAGCAAAGGGCAAAAGTCTTGATATTATTTTTGGTAAATTGAGAAGTGAATACTTGATGTAAACTAAAAAACTATGCCCATCTTCCGTAACGAATTCGAGGTAATTTACAGCCTGAACCACCCATATTATCATGCCTATAGAAAATAAAATTATTACAAATAGTGATAAAAATTCTCTTAAAAAGTAAATATTAATTTTGTTGTTCATTATTTTTGTGTTTGATGTATATGTACTTATAAATTTACAATAAATTAATTTCAACCTATAATATATATAAATGATTAATATTTCAATTTTTAACCAGCAAAATAGAACAAGTTTAAAGGAAGGTAACCACGTTTTCTTTATAGATGAGAATTATTCTCCAGAAGATTTAATGCTAAATGAAAAGTCTGATATTTTTTTTAGAATTAAAGCATTTTTAAAAAATTTAAAAAGCAATAAAATAAAACAAAAATTTTATGCTTTCGATTTATCTGAAAATATCAAAATTTGCTTGATTAAAATAACAAACATAAAAAATAGTATTAATTATGAAAATTTAGGAGCTGATTTTTATATATTTATTGAAAAAGAAAAAATTAAAAATATTAATTTGTATCAAATTCCAAGAAAATTTTATAAAAATAAAAAAGATTTACTCGAGCAATTTGTTCATGGGATAAATTTAAAATCATATAAATTCATAAAATATTTCTCAAATCAAAAAAATAATAAAGTTTTAAATATAAAAGTTTTTACTTCAAATAAAAATAATTTTTCAAAAAACTATAAAAAATATAGCGCACTTGAATCTGGGATAAATTTAACTAGAAATTTAGTATCAGAACCACCCAATGTATTAACACCACAAGCTTATGTTAGTATTATAAATAATTTAAAAAAATTAGGTTTGAAAGTTACTATTTATGATGAGAAAAAATTAAAATCTTTGGGTATGAATGCATTACTAGGTGTTGGTCAAGGAAGTAGTAATAAATCTTATTTAGCAACTATTGAGTGGAATGGAAATAAAAATAAAAATAAAAAACCATTAGCATTTGTTGGTAAAGGTGTTTGTTTTGATACAGGTGGTATTTCTTTAAAACCAGCAAAATTTATGGAAGAAATGAAATATGACATGGCTGGTTCGGCTGTAGTAGTTGGTTTATTAAAAACTTTAGCACTAAGAAAGGCCAAAGTTAATGTAGTAGGAGTAGTTGGTCTAGTTGAAAATATGCCAGGTGGAAATGCACAAAGACCAGGAGACATAGTAAAATCATATTCTGGTAAAACAATTGAAATTTTAAATACCGACGCAGAAGGCAGACTTGTGTTAGCCGATGCATTAACTTTTACAGAAAAGAAATTTAAACCTAAATTTATAATTGATTTAGCAACACTTACTGGAGCAATAATAGTTTCGTTAGGTGAGGAGTATGCTGGCCTATTCTCTAACGATGATAGCTTATCAAATAATATATTTAAAGTTGGAAATGATACTGAAGAAAAAGTTTGGAGATTACCTCTACATAAAAATTATAATAAATTGATGGATTCTACAATAGCGGATGTTCAAAATATTAACTATTCAGGTGGTGCTGGGTCAATAACAGCAGCAGAATTTTTGCAAAGATTTATTTTAAACAATACTCCTTGGGCTCATTTAGATATTGCGGGAATGGCATTTTCTAAAAAAGCTGCAAATTTAAATCCAAAAGGAGCAACTGGCTTTGGAGTTAGGTTGCTAAACAAACTTATAGAGGAAAATTATGAATAATATAAATGAAAGAACATTGTCAATCATCAAACCCGATGCAGTAGAAAGAGGAATTGAAGAGAGTATAAAAAAAATTTTTTTAGATAAAAATCTAAAAATAGTAGAAGAAAAAAAAATAATAATATCCAAAACAGAAGCTGAGGAATTTTATAAAGTACATCAATCAAAACCTTTTTATAATGATTTATGTAACTATTTATCATCAGGGCCAATAATCGTTATGACTCTTGAGGGTAATGATGCGGTAAAACTTAATAGAAAATTAATGGGAGCAACCAATCCTAAAGAAGCTGAAAAAGATAGTATTAGAGGATTATATGGAATTTCAATAGATAAAAATTCAGTTCATGGTTCTGATAGCCCCGAAAATGCAAAAATTGAAATAGATTTTTTCTTTAGAGATTAGATTTTAAAACTTTTATTATAGCTTTTGGATACAATGAGTGTTCTACAATAAGTATTTTCTTTTTTAGTTTTTGAACAGTATCATTTTTATTTATTTTAATTTTCTTTTGTATAATTATTTTACCAGAATCTAGTTTTTCAGTTACATAATGAACTGTACTACCAGTAAATTTATCTTTATTTTTTATAACTTTAGAATGAGTGTTTGTACCTTTGTATTTTGGCAATAAAGATGGATGTATATTTATTATTTTAAATTTAAATTCTTTAATAAATTTTTTAGATAAAATTTTCATAAAACCAGCTAAACAAATAATCTTTATCTTTTTATCATTTAAATATTTTAAAGAACATTTTTCAAATTTATTCATATTTAAAGAACTGATTGTTTTGAATGTAATATTATTTTTTTTAGCATATAATAACCCAGGTGCTTTTTTATTATTAGATATTACCAGAGAAACTTTTATAGGAAATTTTTTGTTTTTTGATTTTTTTATTATTGAATTTAGATTTGTACCATTACCAGAAATAAAGATAGCAGCATTTATTTTTTTACCAATTAATTTGACCATAAGTTTTTATTTCTTTTTTACCTTTCTTAATAATACCTATTTGATAGGGTTGAAATTGTTTACTAAAATATTTAGTAACTTTTTTAATATTTTTTCTTTTAACTATAATACAGAATCCAACACCACAATTAAAAGTTTTTAACATCTCATCTTGAGTAATTCCAAGACTTTTAAGCCATTTAAAAATTTTAAGAATTTTTATTTGATTATATTCAATGTCCAATTTCATTCCATCTGGCAAAATTCTAATTAAGTTATCTTTAAGCCCACCACCAGTAATATTTGCACAGCCATTAATTAAATTTGATTTATTTAATTTTAATATTTCATTAACATAAATTTTAGTTGGTTTAATTAATTCTTTTTTTAAATTAGAATTATTTAGATTAATTTTTTTTTTATTTATTATATCTCTTACTAACGAGAATCCATTTGAGTGAATTCCCGATGAAGGTATCGCCAATACAATATCATTTATTTTAATTTTTGATTTCGTTAAAATTTTTTTTTTTTCTACTACACCCACAGCAAATCCTGCTATATCAAATTTATTTTTCTCATATGTGCCTGGCATTTCTGCTGTTTCACCACCAACCAATTCGCATTTCGCAATTTTGCAACCTTTTATTATACCGTTAATAATTTTTTTAACTTTTTTTAATTCAATTTTGTTTATTGATATATAGTCTAAAAAGAAAAGAGGTTGTGCTCCTTGAACAATTAAGTCATTTACACACATAGCCACCAGGTCTATTCCAATACTATCGTATTTTTTTATTTTATTAGCTATTTCAATTTTAGTTCCAACACCATCTGTAGAAGCCACAATTAATGGTTCTTTAATTTTAAGTTTAGATAAATCAAATACAGAGCCAAAACCACCGATATTTTTAAATTTGCTAAAATTGGCTTGATGATTAATAGTTTTTTTGGATGCAACAGAAATGTATTTAACAAAACTATCAGCTTTAGAAATATTTACTCCACTTTTTTTGTAGGTAAAATTATATTTTTTCACTATTATATTATCTTATTCAAATGTTATTTTTTTTATTAAATTTTTTAAAGAAACCAATTTATACATTTTTTTTTGTATTAATCCTATTATTTTTTTCATCTAATAAATTATTAGCAAATGAAATTAATTTCATTGTGGATAATGTTAAAATTATTGAAAATTTTAATTTAAAATTCTCCAAAAATAAAGCTATTGAAAAAGCATTTAAAATATCTTTTTATAATTTGATGGAGAGTGTATTAATTTCCAATGATTTTAAGAATCTTAATAAAGTAAATCTCAATGAAATTGAATACTTAGTTGAAAGTTTTAAAATAAGCAATGAAGAATTTAAAGAAGATAAATATTTTGCAACTTTTAAAGTAACATTCAATAGAAAAAAAATTTTATTATTTATTGAAAATAAAAATTTATTCATTTCTAGTCCAAATTTAATAGATGTTTTCTTTTTACCAATATTCATTAACAATAATAAAGTTGAAATGTTTGATTCAAATATTTTTTATACAAAATGGAAAAATAAAAAAAAAGAAAATAATTATTTAATTAATTATATATTACCAATTGAAGATATTATTGAACTGGAAAATTTCATAAAAAATATTGATAATTTAGAAAAACTTGATCCATCAAATTTGTCAAATAAATATAATTTAAAAAATTATATCTTATGTTTAATATATAAAAATAATGATGATTTAACAGTTTTTTCTAAGGTTAATTTTTTTGGTGATACTAATAATTTTAGTTCAAATTTTATTAATGTAGATCTAGACAATGAAGATAAAGTTCGTGATTATATTGATCAAATGAAAATTTCTTATGAAGATGTTTGGAAAAAATATAATCAAATAAATACTTCTTTGAATCTTTCATTAGAAATACATCTTGATAGTAATGATTTTACAAAAATAGAAAATTTTGAAAATACTCTATCTAATATTGACGTTATTAAATCTTTTTCTATAAAAAAATTCAATTTAAAAAAAAATATTTATGAAGTAATTTATAATGGCAATCCAGATAAATTAATTGAAAAATTTTTAGATTATGGAATTAATTTATCACACGAAAATCAAAAATGGATAGTTAATGAATAGTGATAACCAACTTTTAATTAATTTTGATTTTAAAAAGGATTACTCCAATCAAGATTTTTACGTAACCAAAAGTAACTCAGATGCATATAATTTAATTAATAATTGGCCAAAATGGATCAAGAGAACAGTTAACTTATATGGGGAAAAATATAGTGGTAAAACACATTTATCAAAAATTTTTCAAGAAAAAACTTCTTGTATTAGTATTAAATCTGAAGAATTTTCAAATGATACGTTAACAAAATTTAAAACAAAACAAGCAATAATAATTGAAGATTATTCTCAAAATATTTCTGAAAATTTGTTATATTCTCTAATAAATGCTGTTGAACAAGAGAATAAATACCTTTTAATTACATCTTTAATTTCCATTAACAGATTTAAATTTAAATTAAATGATCTAATTTCAAGAATTAATAACACTCTATATATAGAACTTCAAAAACCTGATGATGAATTAATTTATGCATTAATAGTAAAAAACTTTTCTGATAGACAAATAAGCATTGATAAAAAAATAATTGATTATATTATTAGAAGAATAAATAGATCTTATAAAGATATTTTTATGTTTATTTATAATGTTGATCAAATGAGTTTAAAAAGAGGTAAACCAATCAACTTATCAATTATTAAAAAGATTTTAGAATAAAATTAGGAATTTTTTGAATAAATATAGAACACATAACTGCGGCGAACTATCAAAAAAAAATAAAAATCAAAATATTTTTTTATCAGGATGGATAAACAAAAAAAGAGATCACGGTAACCTTTTATTTATAGATTTAAGAGATAATTTTGGTCTCACTCAATGTGTTATAGATAATAAAAATAGTTATTTTAATGATTTAGAAAAAATTCAATTAGAAAGTGTTATTAAAATTGAGGGCACTGTTATCGAAAGAAACAAAGAAACTATAAATGTTGATTTGAGAACTGGAGAAATAGAGATTAAAATTACATCATTTGAAGTTTTGGGTGATTGCAAAGAACTTCCATTACCCGTTTTTAGCGATCAAGAATATTCAGAAGAAATTAGACTTAAGTATAGATTTTTAGATTTAAGAAGAAAAAAAATTCATGATAATA
>TARA_B110000438_G_scaffold64797_1_pt1 | contig 26912 bp, 25 predicted proteins | sample TARA_B110000438 | Tara Oceans TARA_B110000438 (sample SAMEA4398413) | marine metagenome | biome: Polar Biome; feature: [MES] marine water layer (ENVO:01000295) within the mesopelagic zone...; material: water (ENVO:00002006), including particulate matter (ENVO:01000060) such as...... | reverse complement strand
CCCATTTATTGAAGAACCGCAACCATTAATTATACTATCAATAAAACTCTCTAATTATCCATGCTATTATTGCAACAAATCTAGTATAATTATTTTTTTTATCTTTCAGGAAATAATTGTGGTAATTTTAAGTGAATTATTATGCAATTTTTAGACCTAAAAACACAACAAAGACGCATTCGTAAACCTCTCGAGAAGAGATTAAATGCTATTCTTGATCATGGTGCCTATATCATGGGTCCAGAAGTACATGAATTAGAAGAAAAATTAGCAGATTATTGTGGAGTAAAACATGCAATTTCTTGTTCATCTGGGACAGATGCATTATTAATTCCGCTTATGGCATGGGGTATAGGACCTGGAGATGCTGTATTTACTACACCATTTACATATGTAGCTACTGCAGAAGTAATTGCTTTACTTGGAGCTACCCCTATTTTTGTTGATGTTTATGATGCTACTTTTAATATTGATTGTGAAAAACTTGAAATTGCTATTCAAGATACTATAAAAGCAGGAGTACTTAAGCCTAAAGCAATCATACCAGTAGATTTATTTGGTGTTCCAGCTCGCTATCGTTTAATTGATAGCATTGCAAAAAAATATAATTTAAAAGTAATTGAAGATGGGGCTCAAAGTTTTGGTGCTTCAATCGGAGAACGAAAAGTAGGTACATTTGGAGATATAGCTGCAACATCATTTTATCCTGCTAAGCCATTAGGTTGCTATGGAGATGGTGGTGCTATGTTTACTAATGATGATAATTTAGCAGAACAGTGCAAAGCAATACGTATCCATGGAACAAGTTCAGATAAATATAATAGTGAAGTGATTGGATTAAATGGACGTCTAGATAGTATGCAAGCAGCAGTATTATTGGAAAAGCTAACAATTTTTGACGAAGAGCTAGCAATGAGAAATAAAGTAAATGATTATTACAGAAAGTTTCTTAATAATGCGCAATACATACCAGAGAATTATCGTTCTGCACATGCACTATTTTCCATTACATTGGGTTCTCATAGAAAAAGACAGGAATTAGTAGGTCAGCTGAAACAAAATAATATACCTAGTGTTATATACTATAAATATCCGATTCATTTAATGAAAGGATTTGCTTATTTAAACTATAAGAATGGAGATTTTCCTATTTCAGAGAACTTATCACAAACAATTGTTAGTTTACCAATGCATCCTTATCTTAGTGAAACACAAATTGATTTAATTATAAAGGCATTAAAAGAATAATGAGTAAAACAATACTAATTACAGGCGGTGCGGGATTTATTGCTCACCATGTGATTGATAAAATTTTATTAACCACAGATTGGAAAATTATTACGCTAGATAGATTAGACTTTAGCGGTAATCTCAATAGATTAAATGAAGTTGTAAGTGCTTATCCTAAGTCTGAGCAAAAAAGAGTAAGAGTTATTCATCATGACTTGAAAGCAGAACTTAATCCAGAAATTTCTGCTACGATTGGTAGGATTGATTATATCAGTCATCTTGCTGCAGGCTCACATGTAGACCGATCAATTACATATCCTCTAGAGTTTGTGATGGACAATGTAGTAGGTACAGCTCATATTTTAGACTATGCTCGCAAATTGGATAGCCTAGAAAGATTTGCATATTTTAGTACCGATGAAGTATTTGGGCCAGCCCCAAAAGGAATCAACTATAAAGAGAATGACAGATATAATTCTACCAATCCTTATTCAGCCTCTAAAGCTGGAGCAGAAGAACTAGTAGTTGCCTATGAAAATACGTATGGGCTACCATCACTTATTACTCACACGATGAATGTATTTGGAGAAAGACAAAATCCTGAAAAATATATTCCTATGGTTATTAAAAAAGTAAGAGATAATGAAATGGTTACTGTTCATGCAAATGCAGAAAAAACTATTGCAGGTTCACGACATTATATTCACGCTGAAGATGTTGCGGACGCATTATTATTTTTATATGATTATAATATTTCTTCTATGCAGCCAGATAATACAGGAGCAAAGTGTCAAAAGTTTAATATTGTGGGAAAAGATGAAATTGACAATTTAGCATTAGCTCAATTTATAGCTCAAGCACAAAAGAAAGATTTGAATTATGAAATGGTAGATTTTCATTCACAAAGACCTGGGCACGATTTACGCTATGCATTGGATGGTGAAAAAATGAAGAATATGGGATGGATACCTCAATCTGCATACAAAAGATTAGAACAGGTAGTAGAATGGACTTTGAAAAATGATAGGTGGCTTTCTATTTAATTTTTTTCATTTACAGCTACAACTTTTATATCTTATCAATCTTTATCAGGCCTAACTTTTATATTTGTTTCCCATGCTCCTTCTAAGACATTCATATCAACATTAATAGATTTGGCAAAATGTATTATAGCTTGTAAGTCTTTTGGAAAACAACTACCTGCAAATCCCAATCTTCCATCGCTTCCAGGCACATTAACATGCGAAATACCCACTCTTGGATCTCCAATAAATCCTTCTACTGCTTTGTCCCAGTCTACATTCGTTTCAGATGCTATCATTTTCATTTCATTCATAAATGATACTTTAGTAGCGAGGAAGCAATTACTCATATATTTAATTAATTCTGCAGTTTGAAAATTAGTTTGAATGATAGGTACTGAATTTTGAAATCTCCAATTATAAAGCTTTGCAACTTCATCTGTTAATTTTTTTTCACCCCCGAGAACAACTCTTGACTGGTTAATAAAATCATCATTAGCATTTTTTTCTCGTAAAAATTCAGGATTGAAAACCAGATTCAATTTTGGAAATTTTTTTGAAAACAATTGAGTACTTCCTGGTATCACCGTAGATCTCAATAGAATAATACAGTCATTTTTAATACAATCATTAATTTCAAAAAGTATATTTTCTACTATTTGCATATTTATACTTCCATCGGGATTAGCGGGTGTAGGAACAGATAGAAAGATAATTTGTGAATGATTAATAGTTTCCCTTAAGCTGTGGGTACTTAAGACAGGATTTTTATCATATACTCTAATAGTAGCTTTAAATTCAGGGTTACAAGAAAAGCCATGCTCTACAGCAGAACCAACAAAACCTTTTCCAATAATTCCTATTCTCATAACGCGCAAAATTTAATCATAATTATTTCTTTTTTTATAATATAAATTATTAAGTATTAATATACGGACATGGAAAAAGATATATATAAATGAAAAATAAAATAATAATCTTACAAAGAGTATGTCCTTCATATAGATTAAAAACATTTGTTGAATTTCAAAAAGTTGCAATTAATTCAACACTTATAATTGGAGAAGATGTTCCTAATTCAAAGGTTAAAAATGGAACATCCTTGAAAGGTCTTAATTATATAAAACTTCCAACATTTCATGTTAATTTTTTTGGTAGAATTTTAACTTTCCATAAAAGTTTATTATTTCAATTAAAAAAAAATAATCCAGAAATTATAATTTGTGAAGCCGAGAGCCATCTTATGGGTTATTTGACAGCTATTATCTATAAATTTTGCTTTAATAGGGATGTAAAACTTATTTATTGGTGCTTTATTTCTCTTCCCGGAAGAGTATATAATAGATACAGCTTTATAGAAATTTTTAAAAGAAATATCAGGAAATTATTTGATCACTTCTTTCTTTATCATAGCTATGGTAAAAATGTATTATTAAGTATGGGAATTCATAAAGAATTAATAACAACCGTTACCAATGTTGGAAATACAAAAAGATTTAATGATTTATCTAAAAAAAAGACACCAAATAGTCTAGCCAAACAAAAATTAAATTTAGATGACAGCTGCACCTTACTTTTTTTAGGATCTCTTGATAAAAATAAAAAACCAAATAAGCTTATTGAAATTATGAATTTTATTGATATTAAAGTAAATGTGATATTTTTGGGAGATGGGGCTTTATACAAAGAATTAAAAGATTTAAATAATAAAAATGTTCTTATGCCTGGATATGTAAAGTCAAATATTGAGTTATATTTATCTGCTTCAGATATCGTTATTGTTCCGGGCAGAGGTGGAATGAATATTTCAGAATCACTGGCTTTTGGTTTACCTGTTATTGTTCATCAAGCAGATGGCATAGAGTATGATTTAATAAAGAATGGTAAAAATGGATTTATTATTCCAGATAATAAAGTTTCCACATATTCTTTTTTTATAAAAGAGATAATGAGTAAAAATTTTCAATTTATTAATACAATTAACTATAGTTCAAATACTATGGCAGAGGCAATGATAAATGGATGTAAAAAAATTTTAAAATGATAAAGTTTATAACTTCTTAATCGTATATTATATAATCATGAAAGCAGTAATTTTAGCTGGAGGATTGGGAACTCGAATGAGCGAAGAAACCTCGATTAAACCAAAACCGATGGTAGAAATTGGGGGTAAGCCAATTTTATGGCATATAATGAAGATTTATTCTCATTATGGAGTTAATGACTTTATTATTTGTTGTGGTTATAAAGGGTATGTTATTAAAGAGTATTTTGCTAATTATTTTACCCACCAATCAGACATAACTTTTGATATGACAGATAACCAAATGATAGTTCATGAAGAGCGTGCTGAACCTTGGAAGGTCACTTTAGTTGATACTGGGGATGATTCCATGACAGGCGGACGTTTAAAACGTGTTGAGCCCTACTTGAAAAATGAAAAAATGTTTTGTTTAACATATGGTGATGGAGTTTCTAACGTAAATATAAAAGATCTAATAGATTTCCATAGTAAAAATAAAAAATTAGCTACCCTAACTGCTGCTTATCCACCTGGAAGATTTGGCGCATTAGAAATAGAAAACAACGCCGTCCTAAGTTTTAAAGAGAAACCAAGGGGAGATGGAGCTCTAATAAATGGGGGATTCTTTGTATTATCACCAAAAGTACTAGATCTTATTGAAGGCGATCATACTATTTGGGAGCAAGAACCTTTAAAAAAATTAGCCACAGATGGACAATTAATGTCTTTTAAGCATGATGGATTTTGGCAGCCCATTGATACATTAAGGGATAAAAATTATCTACAAGATTTGTGGGACAAAAAAAATGCTCCATGGAAAATTTGGAAAAAATAAAAGGTAGAGTAAATCCAAGTTTTTGGAAAGGTAAGCGAGTTTTTCTTACAGGACATACCGGATTTAAAGGTAGTTGGCTAGCAATTTGGCTACAAGAAATGGACGCTATAGTTAAAGGTTATTCTTTATCCCCAATGACTTCTCCTAATTTATTTGAAGAAGCCCGCGTTGGAAGCAATATGGAATCTGAAATTGCAGATATTAGAAATCTCAAATTAATTACAGATAGTTTAGTAGATTTTAAACCCGATATAGTTATACATATGGCAGCACAACCTCTTGTAAGATTATCATATAAACAACCAGTAGAAACTTATTCCACTAATGTGATGGGAACTCTAAATCTCTTAGAGGCTACTCGTAAATGTCAAAAAATTAAAGCAATTGTAGCTGTAACAACAGACAAGTGTTATGAAAATAAAGAATTAGATAGGGGATATAAAGAAGAAGAGCCAATGGGAGGACATGATCCTTATAGTAGTAGCAAAGGATGCTGCGAACTTCTCATATCTTCTTACAGACGTTCTTTTTTTAATAAATCAGATACACCTGCATTAGCTTCTGTTAGAGCAGGAAATGTAATTGGTGGAGGTGATTGGTCTGAAGATCGTTTAATCCCAGATATTTTAAAAGCTTTTGAAAAATCAAAAGAGGTTATAGTCAGAAATCCATTATCAGTAAGGCCTTGGCAACATGTTTTAGAGCCTTTGAGTGGATACCTGGTTTTGGCAGAACGGTTATATTTAAATGGACAACAATATGCTGAAGCTTGGAATTTTGGACCTCAAGATGAAGATTGTAAAAATGTAGAATATATCTTAGATAGAATAGTAGATAATTGGGGAAAAGGAGCATCTTGGAAATTGGACAATAATAGCAATCCGCATGAAGCTAATTTTTTAAAATTGGATACTTCTAAAGCAGCTAAAAAATTACAATGGGAACCAAAGTGGAATTTAGATTTTACATTAAAATCTATTATAAGTTGGCACAAGCAATGGCTGTCTGGAAAAAATATTAAAGAAGTTTGCATATCTGAAATTAATCGATATAATTCATAATATTATGAAGCAAAATTAAAAGATTTTTTAACGGGGTGAGTGAAAATGAAACAAGAAAAAATTAAAAAACAAATTTTAGATTTAGTAGAAGAGTATTATGATATAGCTCATGCGGGTAAGCCATTCGAAGATGGTGATCCTGTACCTGTATCTGGTAGGGTTTATGATAGCGAAGATGTAAAAAATTTGGTCGACTCTTCATTAGATTTTTGGTTAACTGCAGGAGCATATGCTACCAAGTTTGAAAAAGATTTTGCTAAATATTTTGGCTTGAGAAGTGCTTTATTAACGAATTCTGGTTCTTCAGCAAATCTTCTTGCACTCAGTGCGTTAACTTCTCCAAAATTAAAAGATCGTCAGGTGCTCCCTGGCGATGAAGTAATTACGGTAGCTGCGGGTTTTCCTACTACCGTTAATCCAATTATTCAGAATCAATTAATTCCAGTTTTTATTGATGTGGAGTATCCCGGCTTAGAAGTGAGTATTGAAAAATTAAAAAAAGCTATTACAAAAAAAACAAAAGTTATAATGATTGCTCATGCTCTAGGTAACCCCTTTGATGCTGAAGCTATAGCAAAAATAGCTAAAGAAAATAATATATGGCTCATAGAAGATAATTGTGACTCTTTGGGATCAAAAATTAACGGTAAGCTAACAGGAACATTTGGTGATATAGCAACAGTTAGTTTTTATCCTGCTCATCATATTACAATGGGAGAAGGTGGATGCGTTTTAACAGATTCCCCTAAGCTTAAAAAAATTATTGAATCTTTTAGAGATTGGGGTAGAGATTGTTGGTGTGCTCCAGGAGAAGATAATACATGCGGAAAAAGATTCAATTGGAAACTTGGCCAGTTACCAAAAGGGTATGATCATAAATATACTTATTCTCATGTAGGATATAACCTAAAGGTGACAGATATGCAAGCAGCGGTAGGCTGTTCTCAGTTAAAGAAATTGGATCATTTTATTGACAGAAGAAAAGAAAATTATAGAAAGCTATATGATAAGTTGTCTAAATTTAATGATTACCTCATTTTACCTGAGCATAATCCTAATACAGAGCCAAGTTGGTTTGGTTTTCCTATAGCCGTAAGAGAAGAAAAAGGTGTTGATAGAGATCATCTAGTACAATACTTAAATTCAAAAAAAATTGGCACTAGACTATTATTTGCTGGAAACTTATTAAAGCAACCTGCATATGAAAATATTAAACATCGAATTGTTGGTAATCTAAATAATTCTGACAAAGTGATGAGATATATTTTTTGGATTGGAGTTTATCCAGGAATTGATGATAAAAAAATAGACTTCGTATACAGAATGTTTGATAAATATTTTGAGGAAAATGTTTAAAAAATATTTAATTGCTGACAGAAGCTTATGAAAACTATCTTAATTGTTGGGATTAATGGCTTTTTAGGCAGCCATCTTGCAAAATCTTTTAAGGATAATTTCAAAATCATTGGCTTAACAAGTAATACTAACAATTTATCTCGTATTCATAAAGAAGAGTTTGAAGTATTTAGTTCTTCAGATGAGGAAATTGCCAATATTTTTGAAAATAATACAATTGATATTATAATATATGCTGCAACCCAATATCAATCCTCTGATAACAAACTATTCTCACTTTTTAATACCAATGTTATTTTACCGTTTAAATTACTTGAATTATCTAAGCAGTATAATATCAAATCTTTTATTAATGTTGATACATTTTTTAATAATCCAAAATATTCTTATTCTTATTTATCTGAATATACTTTATCCAAGAAGCATTTAGTAGATTGGTTAAAAATATTTTCTGCTACATGTTCATTTAAGGTGGTTAATATGAAAATTTTTCATATGTATGGACAAAGTGATTCATCTGGTAAATTTATACCATCTATGATTGATAAAATTAGCAATAATGAACCTTTTGTGAATTTAACTAAAGGAGAGCAAAAAAGAGATTTCATATATATTGAAGATGTGGTAGAAGCTTTTCGTACGGTCGTTATATCAACAAGCACCTTAGATACTTTTCAAGAATTTGAAGTTGGCACTGGATCTTCTACATCAATTCATGATTTATTAGTTATAATTAAATGTTTTTTTAATTCTTCTACAGAACTCATTTTTGGATCTTTGGAATATAGAAAAAATGAAATAATGGTATCTAAAGCCAATAACTCTGAATTATTAAAGTTAGGATGGGTGGTCAAGCATGATATTACTCAAGGCATAAAGAAACTTATTAAAAGTTAGGTATCCGATGTTATTAACAATTGCAATACCAACTTTCAATAGAGCATCTTTCCTTGAAACAAACTTATCCTATCTACTTTCTCAGTATCAAAACAACTTTAATATTATAGTACAAGATAATGCCAGTACAGATAATACAGAAAATATTATAGAAAAATATATTGAATTAGGACTACCTGTAAAGTATGAAAAAAATTCCAAAAATTTAGGGTGGGCAAGAAATTTTGAACTATGTTTCAAAAAAAATCAAACCAAATATATAATGGTAATTAGTGATGATGATTATATAGTAAATGGTGGAATCAAATTGATTTTAGATAATTTAGAAAATTCTAATCCTGACTTATTATTCATGAAAGCATTTGCTACAAAGAAAAAAGTGAACACTCATTTATCTTTAAAAAAAGAATCCTTAATAAGTAAAGAAGAATTCTTGTTAAAAACTATACTTCAGTTTAGACTTATTTCATCTTATGTTATTAATTCTGAATATGTTAAAAGAGCAAAATCTTTTGAAGGCAACTTTGCTCACTTACATCCCGTATTAATAAGTCTAAGAGATGGTAAAAAATTTGTTTGTTTACAAGACAAGATAGTAGCTTGTTATCCGAATAATTCTGAATTTGATTTAAAGTCTAATTTTAGCGATACCTATGTGAATGAATTTTTTACTTTATTCAGAAATTATCTTAAGAATGTTATAACTAAAAAATATCATACTGAAATAGAAGAGAAAATGCTCAAGCAATATTATCCAAAATTAATTTTAAAATCTAGGTTAGGAATTATAAAAAATGATAAAAATATCAAATATAATTTTGATATTATTTTTAAGAAAAATAATTTTTACCAAAAGAATGCTCATTTGTACTATAATAACACGTTAATATCTAATATTTTCTTAACTTTTAAAGCTATACAATCAATTAATAAATGATAAATAATAAATATCAAATATGTTCTAAATGTGTCATGGACACAACAGACTCAAAAATTTCATTTGATTCAAAGGGAGTATGTGATCATTGTCAAACTTTCCATACAAAAATTTTGCCAAATTGGGATACAAGCAAAAAAGGTGAAGAAGAATTAGTTAAAATACTTAACCAAATTAAAAAAGAAGGAAAGAATAAAGATTTTGACTGTATAATGGGAATGAGCGGAGGCATTGATAGTTCATATTTGTTATATGTAATGACAGAAAAATATAATTTGCGACCACTTGTCTTTCATGTAGACGCTGGTTGGAATTCCCAGATTGCAGTAAATAATATTGAAAGACTTGTAGATGGCTTAGGCCTAGATTTGTATACAGAGGTCATTGATTGGGAAGAAATGAAAGACTTGCAGTTATCTTTTTTTAAGTCAGGCGTTTCCCATATAGATTCACCACAAGATCATGCATTTTTTGCTACAATGTACAATTTTGCTTCAAAACATAAAATAAAGTACATATTAACTGGAGCAAACTATTCAACTGAATGTATTAGGAACCCTAAAGAGTGGATGTATTTTCAGTCAGATTCTACTCAATTAAAAGATATTCAAAAGAAGTTTGGTACTAAAACTTTAAAAAACTACCCAATAACAAATATTTTATGGCACAAAATATATCTTCCTTACATAAGAGGAATTAAGGTTGTAAAGCCCCTAGACCACATACCATATTATAAGGATGAGGCAATGCAGTTATTAGTAGAGAAATTTGGATATCAAAAATATCCACAAAAACATTTTGAATCTAGATTTACAAGGTTTTATGAATCGTATTGGCTACCAAAACGCTTTGGTTATGATACAAGGAAAGTTCAATATGCAAGCTTGATTCTAACGCAACAAATGACAAGAGAAGAGGCGCTTAAAAAATTAGAAGAACCAGCTTACGATAAAGGTAGTATTAAAAATGATTTCGAATATATTGCTAACAAATTATCTATTTCTGTTGAAGAATTGCAAAGTTATATGGATATGCCAAAAAAAACATATAAGGACTATAAATCGCAAGAGGCAATTTATCATTATGGGGCAAAGGCTATGAGATTGCTAGGTATCGAACGTGGCGGAAAAAGATGATAGGAATTATTGATTATGGACTAGGCAATATTAGAGCTTTTTCAAATATATATAAATCCCTAGATGTTGACTATAGGATTATTCAAAAATCAGAAGAATTAAAAGATGTTAGTAAAATAATCTTACCTGGAGTAGGCGCATTTGATGATGCAATGAATAAATTCAATAAGTCTGGATTAAGAGATGATGTTGAAAAAATGGTCTTAAATCAAAAAATACCCTTATTAGGTGTTTGTGTCGGCATGCAAATACTTGCAAATTCAAGTGATGAAGGGTTAGAAAAAGGTTTGGGTTGGATTAATTCGAGTGTAAAGATCTTTGATACTACAAATATCAATCATGATACAAAGCTACCTCATATGGGATGGAATACTATAGATATCCTATCAAAAGATGAACCATTGTTTCAAGATTTAGAAGAAGAACCTAGTTTTTATTTTTTACATTCATATTATTTTGATTGTTTAGATAAAAAAAATATTATTTCAAAAACTGAATATGGTAACAGGTATACATGTGCTGTAAGGTCAGATAATATTTATGGAGTGCAATTTCATCCAGAAAAAAGCCACAAAAATGGAGTAAAATTACTACAAAATTTTTCTAATTTATAGATGCTACAACCAAGAATAATACCAAGTCTGTTAATACATAAAAAAGGCCTTGTCAAGACTGTAAATTTTACAAATCCTAAATATGTTGGCGATCCTATCAATGCAGTCAAAATATTTAATGAAAAAGCTGTCGATGAATTAATTGTGACCGATATAGACGCTTCAGTCAATAATAAAGAACCCGACTATTCAATGATTGAAAAATTAGCTATGGAGTGTAGGATGCCCCTATGCTATGGTGGAGGGATTACAAATACAGAGCAAGCAAAAAGAATTTTCAATCTTGGGGTAGAGAAGATAGCTATTAGTTCTGCAGCGATCAATAATCCATCTATCATTACAGAGCTATCAGCCTCAGTTGGTAGTCAAAGCGTTGTTGTTGTATTGGATATAAAGAAGAAATTTATGACCAATAACTATAGTGTTTTAATCAATAATGGTAAATATAAAACTGGGATAAATCTTACCAGCTTTGTATCTTCGCTGCAAGAATTAGGTGCCGGTGAAATTGTTTTAAATTCAATAGACAGAGATGGTACTATGAAAGGCTATGATTATAAAGCTATTAATCAAGTTAGAAGTAATACAACATTACCTCTAACGGTTTTAGGTGGTGCAGGCAATTTAGATGATATTGGAGAATTAATTTCGAAATATGGTATTATTGGAGCAGCGGCAGGTAGTATATTTGTATTTAAAGGAAAATATAGGGCGGTATTAATCAATTACCCTAACGCAAAAGAAAAGATGGAATTACTTAAAAAATATATGACTATTAATAATTATTAGATGAAAGTATTAGCACAAGATCTAAAAACAGGAAAAACTGATATCCTAGAGGTCCCTTCTCCTGCAGTCACCTCAGATAAAATAAGAGTATTAAACGAATATTCACTCATAAGCACAGGGAGTGAATCTTCAATAGTCAATTTTGGAAGAGCTAGTTGGATTAATAAAGCTAGGCAGCAGCCAGATCGAGTTAAGGATGTAATTAATAAAATAAAATCTAGCGGCTTGTCTGATACCTATAGAGCAATTAAGAATAAATTAAACTACCCTATGCAAATGGGCTATGCAGCAGTTGGAACCGTTTCTCATGCAAGAAAGATTTATAATTTGCCAAAAGGAACCAGAGTTTTTACAAACTCATTTCATCAAGAAGAAGCTTTAGTTGACTATAATATGTGCGTCAGAATTCCCAAAAATCTTGATAATAAATCCGCAAGCTTTGGTGCTATAGGCGGTATTGCCATGCAGAGTATTAAATGTGTTCCGGAAGGATCAAAAATTATAACATTAATTGGCCTAGGTTTGCTTGGTCAAGTAACGTTAAGGATACTAAATGCACTAGGGTACCAATGTATAGTTTATGACATAGATTTAAAAAAAATTGAACTTGCAGAAAAATATGGCGCTATAGGAATCCGAAAAAATAATATTACAGAAGAGGTTTTAAATTATACCAAAGGCAAAGGTTCAGATTGCACAATAATAGCTGCCGCTTCTTTATCAAGCGATATCGTAAATGAAGCAACCAATTATACTAAAAGAAAAGGTAAGATTATATCATCTGGTTTAGTCGGATTAAATTTGATTAGAGAGAAATTCTTTAAAAAACAAATTGAGTTCGTTGTGTCAAACTCAAGTGGTAATAAAAATCATAGAGATAAAGGCAGTTCCTACGAGAACATAAATCATTTTTTTGAATTACTTTCTTCAAAAAAAGTTGAAATACTTGATTTAATCTCTGAAGAAATTTCACTTAATAATTCAAATAATATTTATTCTTTTCCAAATAACTCTACATTTTTTTCAAAGTTAATTAAGTATGAGACTACTAACATTAATATGAGTCAGACATTCTCAGATCTAGGTAATAATAAACAAATATATAAAATTAAAACTGGATTAATTGGGGCAGGAAATTTTGCTATGTCTACACTCATACCTGCCATAAATAATAGTAAAGAAGGTTATTTATCTTCTGTATTAGGTAGGGAAGGTTTCCCGTTATATGTAGCTAAGAAAAGATTCACTATAGATACAATAACTACAAATGAATCAGACTTTTATAAAAATATTAATGCAGTTTTTATTACCACTCCGCATGAAACTCATTTTACTCTTCTAAGTAAAGCTATAGAGTTTTCATTATCAGCATGGATAGAGAAACCGCTAGTGATTTCAAATGAAGAGTTAATAGATATCATGAAAAAAATGTTATCTAACAAGCTAGTTTACGCTATTGGATATAATAGGTCTTTAGCACCTTGGACAAATTTTATGAAAAATAAAATAAATTCTAGAAAAACTAATATTTCAATGACAATTAATGCAGGAAAGCTGCCTTTAGAACATTGGCTTTTAAATGAGAAAGCTTGTGGCGGGAGAATTATTGGTGAATTTTGTCACTTTACAGACCTTACTTTAACATTATTAGGTCATACTGATTTAATTAACATTGAATGCATTAGTAGAGATAGATACTACCAAGATACGGGTCATTATGCTTTTCATTTTCAAGATGGATCAACCGCAAATATCAACTACAGACATGATTTGCCTGCAAGCGTTCCCAAAGAAAAAATTATAATAAAGACACCTGATTCAAAACATATTAACAACAATTGGAAAAATTTTTCAAATGGACAATTTTTTAATAATAAATTAATAAATAAAGGAAAAGGGCACGATGAAGCTATCGCTTCTTTTTTCCAAAAGATAAAAAATAATAACTTTTCCACAAAAAATGAAATCCATCAAATGTGTTTTTCAACATTTACTACTATTAAACTACAAAAAATGTCTCAAGGAGAGATTATTAATATTCAAGACTGTTACAAAGATGAAATTTTATCTAAATCTTGATTTTTTTATTTAAATTTTATTATTGAACGCATTTTTTTTATAAAAAAAGCTATAGTTAGCTAGGAGACATAATAATGATATATAATTTTATTATTTTTTTTATTGAAGGACTTAAAAGAAGATTTAACCGATTGTTGTTTAGTATTATAAAAAAATCTTATAAAAAAAACTTATCTCCATACTCTAGGTATAATGATGTATTAACAGATAAATGGTATTTATATCATGAATATGAAGAACAAGTAAATAATTTTATTGATATATACAGTATTGAAAAAAAATACAAAAACTTCTTTATTGATATTGGAGCTAATATAGGATTTACTACTATATCAAATCATGAAAAATTTGATCAAATATTTTGTTTTGAACCAAATCAGCTTGTCTACAATATTTTAAAGACTAATACAAGATTACATTGTAATACTGATAAAATTACTTTATTTGATGTCGGTCTAGGCTCTAGTAAAGGTAATTATGAATTAAAAATTCCTAAACATAATTTTGGTGGAGCTTTTATTGAAAAAAATAATCGATATGATATAGAGACATTATTAAAAAAAGAGGGATTTAATACTTACGATGAGAAAGATTTTTTAATCGAAAATATAGTGATTGAAGATGCAGAATTTTTAATAAATAATGTATTTTCAAAACTGAACACATCCTCAAAAGGTGTTATTAAAATTGATGTTGAAGGCTATGAGATACAAATTATTGAATTAATTCTCAAAAATATTGACTGCCATTCTGTTGCCATTATTTTTGAAAACTTAAGCACTATGAAACCTAGGGAGCTAGGAGATATTCTTCAAAATACTGACTTTGAAATTAAAGAAACATATTTGTTGAGTGGTCCAGATTCGCCTATTGGAAAAATTTTAAACAATCAATATAAAAAAGAATTAAAATTAGTTGATTACGATAATATGAAAAAATTTCCTGAGGATTGTATGGATGTTGTAATAAATCTTTCAAAAAATTAGAGGTTAGATTCTTTTCAAATATTTATAACAAAATATAAATAATAATGTTATTACAGAGCATGCATATAAGGAAGCTGTAATTAAAGCAAAAAATTCTAAACTTGAGCTATTTGGGATTGCTTGCAGAACAGCAAGAAGTGTAAAACTAAATAATAAACTAATTATAAGGTATTGTCTCTTATTACCGATACTAATCCATAATATTCCCGATAATGATTCTAAATTAATAAATACAAAAAAAAGTGAAAAAATAGGAAGAAGTTTAACCAATAAAATATATTCATCATTAAAAAGTAGAGTCACAATTTGATAAGAAAAAAGGCATATACATATTGTAAATATTAATATTGGCAAGGTAGACAATAGAAAGTAATTTTTTACAAGTTTTATAAATTCATTTTTATTTTTATTAATTAAGGCATTGGAAATTTTAGTTCGCCATACTCTCGTTACTTGTGACTGAAATATTGAAATGATCAGAATTATTTGCCATCCAGCTGAATAAACTCCTAGTTCTTCCATTCCAAATTTACTTTCTAGTATTATTCTACTAAAACCGCCATACATAAAAGTTGATATGGTAATGAATAATAAATAGATATTATCATGAAATATAAATTTTGAATTTTGAAAAAAATTGACGAATGTGAATTTTTGCAAAAAGTTTATAAATCTTCTGCCTTGCATGATGGTACTAATAGATGTCACCAATATTAGTGTTAAGAATATCATCCAGATACTAAGTTCTTTTTGAGCAATCATTAATGATACTATTAAAACATATGTTAATCGTTCGAATAAATATATTTTGGAATAATTAATATTTTTTCCAGATATTTCATAAAAGAAACTAAAATTAAATATACTGATTAGTATTGCTAAAATTCCCAAAGGAATAATTGGATCTTTAAAATAAAAAAATGGTATTAAAAATATTGATATAGCAAATAATACAATCCTAGTAGAGTAGACACTGTTAAATAATTTTTGCTTATCTTTAATTTTGATATAATGAGCCGGGGCTGTTAAGTCTGTAGAAAATAACGTAAACATTGAAAAGAAATTTCCTAATAATAAGCAATATGAATATAACCCAAAATCACTTGGACCAAGATAATTGACTAGCACCAGTGTTAACGAATAGGATGCTATTGAAGCTAGAGCCGTAAGTATCGTTAACGATGATAATTCCTTTAAAATAGTTAATGAATTTTGAACTTTCATTCTTGTAGTAGATTACGAGCTTCTATTTGATAATTAAATAGAAATATAGATGTTAGAATTATTCCTGAAGTAGAAAAGAAAACACAAAGCGCTAATATCAATATTAGCATCGCATATAATGTTTGATAGTCACTTCTACTAAAAATTATATTTTTAATTATATCATATAAAAATATAGCTATAAATAACAGTCCGAATCTTAATCCATAGTCAGTTAAAAGATCATGCATATTATAAAACATCCCACTTTGTAATTCTTTATCTGAAAATGCAGTTTCTCCAAATTCTGCAAAAAATAAATATCCTTTATTATCAAAAACTCCACTCCCAAAACCCTCTCCAAAAAAGATAGAGAATAGATTTCTATCAAAGAATAGTTGTAATTCACCAAATCTCCATGGATCAATTAATTGCAAGCTTAGAAGGAAATTATCTCCATCTATTAAAGTTCGAAGCATATCTAGAACTTTAATAGATTCCTCAATTTCCTGGTATTTCGCCGAAGATATGCCAATGCTTATAATTATAAAAATCAACAATCCTATAGTGAGCGACTTAAGGTTGATTTTTCTAGCATAGTATAAAGCCAAAGTAAAGATCAGACTCACTATAATCATTCTAGTAGTATAGCCTATCAATACTATTGCAGTACATAAAAATAAGACTAATTTGATTAGGTTAGATTTAAAAAAGATAAGTGAATATATTAAAGGAAACACAATCAGAGATTTAATTGATTGATAGTTTGAATATCCTACCGTGAAATCATAGTATAAGAAATAGTTAATTATCTCAAAGAATCCATAAAATATAATAAAAGAAAATAATAGTCTATTGTCAAAATTAAATATTCTTATATTTTTATTTGTTAAAACTAAAAATGTCATTATAAATACAAAAATATTTCCACGTAAGATTGAACTGTTGATTATAAAATTTGTATCAAAAATATTGTATAGAGTTATAATAGTTGGCATGATGAGCAGTAAAACTGGCATCCAAATTTTATTAATATCCATTCTATATCTAATGAATATTATAGATAATATTGTAAGGTATATTGAATATCTTATGAGGTTAGGGGTTTCTTTAAACACCTGCAATCCAAAATCTGCACCCCCACCACCAATATCAGCACATGTAAATAAAGCAATTATGAGCCATGTATTTCCTAATTTTTGATTTCTATTTAGATATATTATTCCAATAATTAATGGTATTAGACATATAAGAGTGTTGATATCTGGTAGCAAATATCTTTGGGTTGATAAAGATGCTACAAAAAAAAGTGGAATTGTTTGATAGAAATCATTGGCTAAATATTGTCTAATTTTATTCATTTAATGGTATTAATTTAAGTTAGTTTTGAATATACTTTGTGATTAATATTGTGAACATAAAAACTCTAATAGCAAAAGAAAGTAAAATAATATGAAATATCTTATAACAGGCGGTTTAGGATACCTAGGTATTGAATTAGCATATCATTTATCAAAAAATGAAAAAAATCAAATTGTAATATATGATAAAGCAGTATATGGAGTTAAATATGCTTCTTATATTTTAAATCAAAAAAATATATCTTTAGTTGTCGGAGATATTAGAGATGAAAAAAAAATATCATCTCATATTAAGGAAGCAGATACAGTAATTCATCTTGCTTCACTTGTTGGAGCTCCTTTAGTCGAAAAAAGACCAGTAGAGTCGTATGAAACTAACATATTAGGTACAGAAAAAGTAACTAGCCTAATTGGAGATAATCAAAAATTATTATTTGCAAGTACAGGTAGTACTTATGGTAAAGTTGAAAATATTTGCACAGAGGAAACTCCTATTTCTCCACTAAGCGCTTATGGTGCACATAAAGCAAAGGGAGAAGAAATAGTCAGTGCAAAGAATGCTCTTTCAATGCGATTTGCAACAGTATATGGACTATCTTTTCGCACAAGAGATGATTTATATATTAATAATATGGTTAAAAAAGCTTTAGTAGACAGAAGTGTCGTATTATATGAGCAATTTGCTCGAAGAACATTTATACATATTCATGATATAGTTAGAGCTGTAGAATATTTTTCTCTCGATGGAAATTTTCAATCAGGTCCTCTGAATATTGGAGATCCTAATCTGGCATTAACAAAGCTAGATGTTTGCGAAAAAATAGCTAGCCTTACTGAATTTCATATAATTTCAAATGAATATGCAGAAGATATGGATCAAAGAGACTATGAAGTATCATATGATAAAATGACATCAAAAGGGTTTGAGTGTCAAATGGTATTTAATGATGCTATGGATGGACTTTTAAATTATTATCATTCTTTATTCCAAGCGAGCTATGAAAATGGATAAAAATGAAACATATAGAGAGTTGTTAGAATGTGTTATATGTAATAATAATTCTTTTACTAGAGTGTTTAAAGCAGATGATATAGCTTTGACGGGAGTATTTCCTTCGACATTAAATAAAAAAAGTATCTATACACCATTAACCTTACAAATTTGTAATAATTGTTCAAACTTACAAATGGTAGAAGCAGTGAATAAAGAGTTAATGTTCTCTGACTATTGGTATAGATCTGGTACAACAGGCAGTATGAAAGTTCACTTTGAGATGATTCTTGATTTAATCAAAGAAAAAACTAATGGGAATAAAATATTAGATATAGGATGTAATGACTGTACTTTCTTACAATTAGCCGAAGATAGAGGTCTAGACCCTTATGGATTTGAACCTTCTTCTGCTTATGAAGATCGAATTATAGAAAGTCCTTCTAGGATACAAAATGATTTTTTCCCTCCTTTAAATGAATGGGCGCTAAAAGAAGATAAATTTGATATAATTACAGCACTATCCATGTTTTATGATGTTGAAAAGCCTCAAGATTTTTTAAATCTTTGTGAATCTAAACTAACAGATAACGGTACATTGCTTATTGAGGTTAATTATGCAAAGAGTTTCTTGGAAAGAAAAAATATTGACATGTTGGGTCAAGAGCATTTGGTATACTACTTCCTTTCTACTTTTCAAACTCTCTTAAAAGATACTAATTTATTTTTAAATCATGCGGCTACAAATGAAATGAATGGTGGAAATGTCATGTTGTTTTGTTCAAAAGAAGATCATTGTAGTTCGGAACTAGATAATCTGTTAAATGAAGAAAAGATTTTTATAGAGAATTTTAACTTTAAAGACTTTCAGGCCCATGTAGACAATGACTTAAACGATTTAAAAACAAAAATTGAGACTTTGTCATCTGAAAATAAAACATTAAAACTGTATGGTGCTAGTACGAGAGGATCTTTTTTAGTTCAATATCTTGAGTTCAATGAAAGTCATTTTATATCTGCGGTTGATATTGCTGAAAATAAAAATGAATTATATCTTCCAGGGACTGCTATACAAATAGAGATGGAAAATGTTGCTGAAGAACCAGATTATTATTTGATACTACCTTATCAATTTTTAGATGAATTCCTCCGTAAGAATGTTGAGTTTATGAAAAGAGGTGGAAAGTTTATTACTTATCGACCTAATAAATCTATCTATTATTACTCTGGCGGTGAAGTCATGAGTAAATTGTATGCATAGGAATAAATTTTTATTTATTGACTGGATATCTCCAGAATATCATAATGGATTTAATCAAGCTTTCTTTGATGCTATAAACGTCAAAGACTCTAGTATTATTTTTTTCAATAAAAAATGTACCATTAGTAATCAGAATATAAAATATGTAGATAAGCCTCATCAAGGCAGATTAGCAAGAATGATATCTGTCTATATTGAAGCAATCAAATCTAAAAAACCAATTTTCTTCCTTACATATGATCATATATATATAATTCCTTTATTATTATTCAAAAAAGATATTTTTGTCTTTGAACATAATACTACGCCGTATAGACGCGAGAAAATTAAATCAATAATTCAAAAAATATTTCTTAAAAAATTAAATCGTTTTTGTCAGTTTGAAAAACAAAATGAGCGTTTACTAGATATAAATCAAAAATCATCTTATATAGGTTCTCCTTTATTAAAAATTAATAATCTTAATAATATTAAAAGTTCTAAATATATTATTATTCCAAGTGATAGAGTCAGTCCAGATTCAATAAAAGTTATTAATGATTGTGCAAAAAAATATAATATAGTAATTCGAAAATCTGCTATTAAGAATGCAAAGATTGACATAAAAGATTTAAATCCATCAGTTCAAATCGTTGAATGGTTTGATTTAGATGGAAGACACTCTAATATAGAGGGAATTTTAATTGCTACAGATGACGATATAAGGGGATCTGGGTGGTTTAATGAAGCTGTTTCTAGAGGTGTACCTATTCTATTTATGTATAGAAATATAAGTAATATCTTTGCAAGTACATTCCCAGGTTATAGCTATGCCCTAGCCAAAAATGCAAATGATCTTGAAGAAGGAATAAGTGATTTTCGAAGACCATCAGAACAAGAGTTAAGTGATATAATTATTAACTATAATCTTAAATTTTCAGATAGATATCACAACAGTATTATGATATAATTTTTTTACCGTGTTATAAGATTCCGCAAAAATCTAAGCTTGTTTTCAGGTTTAATTTCTCAAATTCTTTGTGGCCAACTAGCATAGTAAATATATCTCCATCCTTCATAGCTTCTTCTTGGCTAACTATTTCAAAATCTGAATGATTTTCTATATTAGGTTCAACAGCTAGTATTTTATACCCATCTAATTTTAATTGTTTAGCAATATGTAGTGCGGGGGACTCTCTTAGATCATCAATATTTGGTTTAAATGCAAGGCCAAAACATCCAATAATAGGTTTCTTCCCATTTGTTTTTTCAAAGCCTAATGCAGTATTTTTTATTTTTTCTATAACCCACTCTGTTTTATATATATTTATTTCCCGAGCTGCCTTAATAATTTTTGCATTTTTAGGATCTCTGTGTATTATAAACCATGGGTCGACTGCTATACAATGCCCCCCCACTCCTGGACCAGGACTTAATATATTGACTCTTGGGTGCCTGTTAGCAAGTTTTATCAATTCAAGACTGTCAATATTTAGCTTATCACAAAGAATTGAAAGTTCATTGGCAAAAGCAATATTTACATCTCTGAAGCTATTCTCAGTTAATTTAGCCATTTCTGCTGTATTAGCATCTGTTGCAAAAATTTCACCTCGTACAAATTCTTTATAAAATTTTATTGTTTCTGTGGTCGATTCATGATCAATACCGCCAACTATTCTATCATTTTCTACTAATTCTTTCATTATGTTTCCAGGTAATACTCTTTCAGGGCAATGAGAAATATACATTTTAGATGTATCAACGCCCTCTGCCTTCAATGTCTGTTCCATTTTTTCGGTTGTACCAACAGGAGAAGTTGATTCCAGTATAACAATATTATTTTCTTTAATAAAAGGTGCAATCATCCTTGTTGCAGTAATGATGTAATCTATGTTTGGTACATAACCTTCATGAAAAGGTGTTGGAACTGCAATAATAAAAATATCCGCGTTAGAAGGAGTGAGGCTTGCATGAAGAGTATTGTCCTGAATAGCTTTTTTAACATATTTATCTAAGCCAGGCTCTACTATATGGATATCTCCATTATTAATAGTCTTAATTATAGATTCTTTAATATCCACTCCATTCACTTGAAAGCCTTTATTTGCTAATAAGGCTGCTGTTGGGAGTCCAATATATCCTAAACCAATAACACAAATTTTTCTTTTATCCATTTTGTTTCATGTACTCCACAATTTTTTTTGATGCCATGCCATCACCATAAGGATTTTTCTTTAAGCTGATTTTTTTATATTCTGATTCATTATTTATAAGATTATTAACATTAGAAATAATTTTATTCTTATTAGTGCCTACTAGTATAGCTGTTTTAGCTTTAACGCCCTCTGGTCTTTCAGTATTGTCCCTCATTACTAGCACTGGAATACCAAGCGAAGGAGCCTCTTCTTGTACTCCGCCACTGTCCGTAAGAATAATATAGGATTTGTTCATAAGCCAGATAAATGCTGGATAGCTTAACGGACCAATCAAATGAATATTTTTATTGCCTGATAATATTTTATGTACCGTATCCTTAACATTGGGATTGAGATGGACAGGATATACGATATTTATGTTTGGATCTTTAGACAATTCAAGAATTGCATTACAAATATTTTCAAATCCTTTACCAAAATTTTCTCTTCTATGACCAGTTACTAAGATAGTCTTTTTTTCATTAGAAATAATTTTTTTTAACCCACTTATTTGACTATCATGATAGTCTTTTGTTATTTCAATTCCATCTAACAGCGCATCAATGACAGTATTTCCAGTTATAACAATGGAATCTTTATCAATATTTTCTGATAATAAATTTTGAGCCGCTTGTTCTGTTGGTGCAAAATGTAAATCTGCTAATCTTCCAGTGATAGTTCTATTAATTTCTTCTGGAAAAGGGGAATACTTATTAAAAGTTCTTAATCCAGCTTCAATATGACATATTTTAATTTGATTATAAAAAGAGGCAATAGATGCAAATGCTGTAGTTGTTGTATCTCCATGCACAAAGACATAGTCGGGTTTTTCTTTATCTAACACATCTTTCAATGAATTAAGAATTTTTCCAGACAATTGATTTAGAGATTGATTTGGAGTCATTAATTTTAATTCATAATCGACTTTAATATCAAAGAAATCAATTACCTGATCTAACATTTCTTTATGTTGGCCAGTAGATACAACACAAACATTAAAATGCTGTTTATTTTTTTGAAACTCTTTAATTAATGGAGATACTTTGATAGCTTCAGGTCTAGTTCCAAAAACAAATAATATTTTCTTAGTTGTCATAATTGCCTTTTGTTGTCATAAGTACCTTTTAATTCGATGAAATTTAATATCAAAGAAATATTTGTAAAAGTCGTATTTAAAACTAAATTCAAATCATGAAAAAGATAAACATTATTTTTATATTATTAATTAATATTATATATGCTCAAGTTTCAATGAGCGATATCAATAAGCTTAGTAATGAGCAGTTAGATGCAATTAAGGCAGAACTCCAAACTAATACAGCAGCAAGTATTGTAGAAAGTGTTAGTCCAGAAGGATTAAGTGATAGCTCTGGCCCAGTGTCAATTACATCAACCGCCATTGCAATTGCTAAAGGAGATTACTTTGGATATAATTATTTGAGAAAAGATATATCATTTTTTGATAATATACCTACCCCGGCTGATTACAAATTAGGTCCAGGAGATGAAATTATTATATCATTATGGGGTGAAAATAATTTTAGAAAAAATATAACTATTAATAAAGATGGAATGATATACTATGAAAATATTGGATTTATAAATTTATCTAATAAAACGCTTGAATCAGCAGAGCTGCTATTAACAGAAGAGCTTTCTAGAATTTACTCAACTTTAAAAGATAAGGCTAATCCAACTACGCTAATGGTAGAGCTTGGAAAGTTAAAATCTATAAATATTTATTTTTCTGGACATGTGGAAAACCCAGGGATTAACCTTATACATCCTTTTTCTGATATTTTTTCAGCTATTGTTCAGGCGGGGGGAGTAAATGATAAGGGTTCGTTGAGACAAGTGCAATTAATCCGCAATAATAAAATAATTACTATGGTAGATTTTTATTCCTTCTTTATGAACGGAACAAATACCTTTTCTAATATTAAGTTAATAGATGGAGACGTAATACATATTCCAAATGTTAGAAACCGTGTATTGATATCTGGACAAGTGAACAGACCTTCTACTTATGAATTACTGCCCAATGAATCTGTATCAGATATTATAGGATATGCATCTGGTTTTACTAGTCAGGCGTCATCAACTCTTATTTTGAATCAAATTATTCCAGTTGAGCAAAGATCTTCTGATGATAATGCAAGAACAAGTTCTATAATAAATTTTAATAATAACAAATCAATAACTTTAAATAATGGCGATATAGTAGAGGTACGAGCTATTTCATCAGTTGATTTAGATGTAAGTATTTATGGTAGGGTAAAGACTCCTGGGAATTATCCTGCTTTTAATAACACGCTTAAAACTATTTTAGATATCGCGGGAGGTTTTGATGATCCAGTATTTAGAAAAACTATTCGCGAAGAAAAAATTACTGTTCTAAGAAAAGATAGCAATCAATTTTATGGTAAAGAGGTAATAATTTCTTATCAAGATGCAGATCAATTCAAATTAGAGCCAAATGATAAAATATTTATTTATGAAGATATAAATTATAGAAACAGTTTTACTTATCGTGTTGAAGGAGAAGTTTACAAGCCTGGGACTTATCCTTTTAAAAAAGGTGGTCTAACGGTAGGAGATGCTCTGACAATAGCTGATGGAATGACAGAATTAACTTCAGTAAGAAATATTACAGTCAAACAAGAATTTACCGATATAGATGAAGAGGGAAATGAATTTACGAATTCAGAGAATGTAAATAATGTTTCTTTAGATTTTGAAATTGGGGTTAACTCAGTAATTACAGTATCTCCATTTGAGAATGTTGTTAAGGTAGAAGGGAATGTTTATAATCCTGGATTAATTACATACCAAAAAGGTTCACACTTACCGCGATATATTGAGCTTGCTGGAGGACATAAACCAAATAGTCTCAAGAGAAAAGTTTATATAAAAAGAGCTAATGGCAACATCGAACAAAATGGAAGAATAACTTTAGGATTAGGTAAAAATATTTATCCGGGCGATACTATTATCGTTCCTGTAAACGAAAATCCAAAAGAGTTTGATATCACTGCCTTTATATCAGATTTTTCAACCACATTGGCTAACATAGCAGCTATCCTTCTTATAGTTGATAATCAAAATTGATAAATAGGAATAATATTGTATAAACCAATCATAGATAATGAAAGTATTAACTACAAAAATTTAATTATTTTTTTAAAAAGTAATTTTAATAAAGCAATCAAGGTACCATTACTAGCTGTAGTTATTGTGATTATTTATTTTATTTTTTTTAAGACATCAACATATTCTTCCAAAGTTTCCTTTTATACAAATTATAAAAAAGTAGGAGAAACTTCCTTGCTCACACCTTTTTTAGGGGCTATGAATGGAGATGAAAGTCTAAATTTTTCTATAAATAATTATATTATTTCAAATAAGCTTTTAGAGGAGATATCTCTTAAGAAATATGATATTAATGGAAAGAGCCAAAGTTTAGTAGATTTTTGGTCACAAGATTATAATAAAATTTTTAGTATTAACCCTTTCGAGCTTGTTCAAAATATCAATAATCAGTATATGCTTAATAAAAATTTAAATATTCAGGAAAGAAAACTCAGCTTTACTAAGAAAAAGTTAGAAAATAGTATACTTCATCAAGAAGAAAGATTATCAAATTTACATACAATATATGTTACGGTTAGAAGAGATGCTTTTTTGTCACAGCAGATAGCGGATGCTATCTATAATTCTACCATATCATATTCTAATGAAATCACTAATACAAAAGCGATTGAAAAAAGAAATTTTATCAATGACAGAGTAAATCAAGTAAGAAATGACTTAGAAAATTTTGAGGATGAAATGATACTTTTCTTAAATAATAATAAGAGCCTAAACTCACCAAGCCTTCTAATTCAAAAAGGACGTATTCAAAGAAATATTAACTTACATACTCAGCTATTGGCCAACTTAAGCGATCAATTAGAGCTTTCAAAAATTGATGCAAAAGACAGTACTTCATCAATTTTTTTATTAGATAAATCAGCTGTATCTTATTCTAAAGCAGGTATAGCTCCATTACGAGCAGTTATATTAATATTCTTTATAATGTTTATAGCTTCAATCTCTTTAGAATGCTATAGAAATCGTCATGAACTATTTGTTTCGAATCACAGATGATTTGTTGGCTTACAGGACAGCCTGGTAGCGGTAAAACTACTTTAGCTAATTCGATTATTAAAAATCTAAAAAAAGAAAATCCCGATATCGATATAATTAACTTAGACGGCGATGATCTAAGAAATATTAATAAAAATAAGGATTACTCTAAAGAAGGTAGGATTAAAAATATTTCAACTGCTATTTCAATTATTCGATTTTTAGCAAATAAAAATTACAATTGCATCGTTTCTATTGTAGCTCCTTATAAATTTTTAAGAGATGAGTTAAAAGAAGAATTTTCTTTTTTAGAAGTATATTTACATACTTCAGAATTAAGAGGTAGAGAGAATTTTTTTGCAGAAGATTATGAAAAACCGACAGATAAGAAACACTTATCAATTGATACAGGAACATTAACAATAGAGGAAAGTACAAATGAAATACTCAATGTTTATCGGAAGATGGCAGCCATGGCACCAAGGCCATAGATGGTTAATTGATCAACGCCTAAATGAAGGTAAGAATGTTTTGATTTGTATTCGAGATATGGCACCTGATAGTAAAAATCCATTTACATGCAAAGAGGTCTACGATAATTTGCATATCGAATTAAAAAAATTAATTGATCAAGAGAGAGTAAAGGTTATGATTATACCTGATATTGAATCAATTAATTATGGAAGAGGAGTTGGATACGAAATTATTGAGCATGTTCCACCAAAAGAAGTTGGAGAAATTTCTGCTACAGAAATAAGAAAGAAACTCTTTAATAAATAATTAAAACTTAACAATTTATAACCTTTATTAAGGGCCCATAGCTCAATTGGTT
>TARA_B110000438_G_scaffold1792_1_pt1 | contig 27021 bp, 45 predicted proteins | sample TARA_B110000438 | Tara Oceans TARA_B110000438 (sample SAMEA4398413) | marine metagenome | biome: Polar Biome; feature: [MES] marine water layer (ENVO:01000295) within the mesopelagic zone...; material: water (ENVO:00002006), including particulate matter (ENVO:01000060) such as...... | reverse complement strand
CGGTGTCACTTCTCCCGACTACAAACTCATGGAAGGGTACCGCAAAGTTGAGGCCGCTGTAGGGTTTGAAAAAGCTGTTATCTGGTTGTTGAATAATCACCCCGAGTATTGGCATATCACCCGGCGACGCACCCAGTTGAGGGAAGGTGTTGCTGCGGTCACTAAAGAAGGCAGCCGTCGCAAAGAACAGCACGAAAATTATGCCAACAGGAATCCTCTAGTTGGTGACTTTGTTTTAGGTGAAATAGGGGCAACGGACAGCACCAGCACCTTCTCCTATTTTGCGTACACAGCGGCAATAGCGCAAGGGAACCTTGAAAGGCTCGATGCGTTAGAAACATTGAAGACGACAGCGACTTCTGTGGGGTGGGTGGAATTTAATGCCCGCATGGAACCCATCGATGCCGAACTTTTGAGGAAGTTCGAGGCCGGTGAAACGAGATCCCTCAGTCTCAACGCTAAAGGCAACGAAACTGAAAGGGCGGAACGCAACGCGATTATTAACAGCTTAAAACGCAAATACCCGTACTGGTACAACGCTTACAACAGCTCCGGGGGTAAAGAAGTTATGCGGGGTGTGCTGGTTTCGTTTACCGAGATGGTGAACGATCATTGGGACGAATTTGATTACCGTCCAGAGTTGGAGAAGATCCGCGAGTATTTGGATGTGCGATGGGAAATCCAGGAAGAGTTGAAGAGTCGCCCCGATACGAGTTTGCGAGATAGCGATAACATTGATTTGTATAACGAATGGATAATGCACCACATTAAGTGGGGTCAGAACCCGACGTTTAATGCGGTGCTGCGTCGTTATTTCAACAATGATTTCATTACCCCAGATAGTTGGATAGATACCGCTCCTAAAGGTTTAGGTTAGAAAATGGTAGCAGTAACAGCGGAACAAATAGAAAAAGCTGACGACGACGGTCGTAAAACCATGTTGGGGGGGCTGCTTATCAGCCTAAATGCGGTAGACGCTATCAGCGACGAAGTTCTGAACCAAGAACTTTACGATGAGGGTAAAGCAACATGGGAAGCGTTGATTGAGGACGAAGACTGGGACGGCGCAGCAGCATTCCTGGCGACGAACACTCCAACCCCCGAGTTGGAAGGTACGACTGTTGGGGGCACACAAACAGTCCGAACGGACACCGGTGAAGATGTGTTGTTGGGGGTTATCCGCGATCCGTTAGATGTCGCAATCGAAGACCTCGAAGGCGCTGACCGGGCGCTACTCGGAGGGTTCACAAAACCACCCGAGGATTACCTGGCAAGCGATTATCTGGAATGGTTGCAAGGAATTTCGGAAGGGGACAAAGACCGTTTAGCCCAAGCCCTATTCGTTCAGGGGTATTACGACGGGTTCAACATCACTGATCTTGACGACATCAACGACCCCACCTATTTCGCTAATGCCATACGAGGCGCTGTGGAAAACGCCGCAACCGCCGCCGAGATATTCGGTCCCGACTTAGGACTGAAAGCTGTCCCCACGTTAGAAGAAGGAGGCCGTTTCGCTGATGTCACCCAAGAAGACTTTGAACAAGCGAAACTAAAGTTTGAACAAGCGAAACTAAAGCTCCTGAGAGACAGCGGCCCCACCTACTATCCCACCAGTTATCTGAAAGCGACGGGACAACAGGTAGCTCAACAAACATTGGGTAGGAACTTTAACCGCAGAGAACTTCAACAGTATGTGCTGATGGCTAACACACTTTTGGACGACCAAAGCGATCCTGCTCGTTTGCGTAACGAACAAATTGACTTACCTTCAGCGGGGGTAGAGTTCGCTACATCGTTAGATCGAGAAGGGGCTCAGGCTAAAGGAATCGGGGATTTGATGTCCACCGTAGACAAGGTGCTCGGGTTATGACAACCTCAATTTCAACGCTGGCAAAAGCTCTCGAAGAACGAGGGTTCACCCCTGAACAAATCCTCAACTTCGTTGCCATAGCACGAGGCGAATCCAGCTATCTTTTTGAAGCAGTTAACCGTCACCAGGAAGGTGGGGATGAGGGGGATGATTCGTGGGGTCTTTTCCAAATCAACTTTACGTCCAGCGCTGCGGGAGAACAGCGAGCTGAAGAACTTGGCATACCCACTAAAGCTGACGGTTTGCCTACGGTGGCTGGGTTAGCCAAATATTTTGGGTTGACTCGCACAAAAAATGAGGACGGTTCGTATACATACAAGCCACGGAAAGACATTTCTGAAGCGGAGTTACTTAAACGTAATCTTGATGCTTTAGAGATGATGTGGAACGGGGAAGATTATGCGGCTTGGTCCGTTCACCCCGACAACGACGGGTTTGACGAAAATCAACGGGCGCAAGAATTGTGGTCCGAGCATGTAGATTTCGTTAAAGACTCTTTATTTGACGAGTACGGGGAACTCGTGGAAACTATCCCGGCGCCCTTTGATCCAGGTGAACAACCAGAAGATCCAGCCAACATTGGGATACATAGTCGTGTCGCGGGGGAAGAATACGGGGAAACGGGGAGGCCGTCGCCGGAGGAATGGCAGCGGCGTGAAGATGAACGGGTAGAACGTGAAGACAGAATAGAATTTAATCAGCAAGATCCCGGTGCGGAGTGGGATTTCCCTCTCCGTGACCCCGATTTCAAAATACCGGGTGTTCTGACTGACGAAATGGTTAACGCTTTATACGAGCAGTTCGGAAACGCCGACTATTTCATGGGTCGAGAAGATATGCGTATCTTCACTGGTATCGACGGCAAACCCATAGAGCGTCAAACGATGGAGGGTGGGATACTCGTTGAACCTGGCATGAACGCTTTACTTTATGCACAGGTGATGGGGTACATCTCTGAGAGGCAACTGACAAGCGTTTTTGAGCAAACCGAGTGGTGGCAAACTCGTAGGCCTATAGAACGAGCGTTCGATGTCAAATGGCATGGACTGGGGGGCGCTGGTTGGCAACAAGGCGACGAATGGTCGATTGACCAAGAGGAGTATTTAGATACCGAGGGTGACGAGTTAGCAAAGATGGCTGCCCGTTTGGGGCTTGACATTGAGGACGAAGCTGTCAAAAAAATGTTGCGAGATATGTCTTACCGTTCGATGCGGTTAGGTATGAACACGCGAGATCAGAAAGAGGCATTGTATTCGTCGTTGCAAAACGGGTTAGATCCTGATCGTAACCCCGGTTTGATTGAGGGATTTGAGGCAGAAGTAGCGGCGTTAGAGAATAAGTGGATGGTTGACTTGTCTGGGGAAGCCGCAACGGAATTAGCGAAACGCCTCTATTTTGCTGACGATAAAGACATTGAAAAAGATTTAATTAACGACCAGATGAGGGAACAAGCCCGCAATATGTATCCCACGTTGGTCAACTTGATTGATGCCGGTTACAACCCTCAAACCTATTTCCAGCCTTACAAAAACAAGGGTGAAGCTATCTTGGAACGTCCCTTGGATTTCTTGGCTGGGGATAACGATATGTTCCTTCAAATAGCTACAGGTGGCGTAGGAGAAAACGGGCTGCAAAACCCGATGGCGTTGGGTAACGCTGGAGATTATTTCCGTAGCCGCGACGAGTGGCGTTACACGAACAATGCTGGCGATGTGGCTTATGACATGGCGCAAGAAGTTATAACCATGTTTGGTGGTTTGGGCGGGCAGGCCCATACTTCTGGGTCGTTCAGCGGTTACACAGGCCAACTGGCTTAGGAGTAGATGTTATGGCTGATTTTGATTTAGGCGATCCTTACACTGGGAAAGAATTTACGCGCCAAGGTAAAAAAGTCAATATGGACGACGGCACCTATGTTGAAGGTGGTGTCCGTTATCTTTACACGGGTGAAGACGACCCAGACGGATTCCCTCTTTTCATGCCTGAGGGCGGGTGGAGTGACACCCCCCAACAGTTAGCGACTGACGAGCTTTATATCCCCGGTAGCGAATTAAACCCTATCGATCCCGTAGATAACCAACCTGCACTTATACAAGTCCGACGGGCTGACGGTACTGTCCAGCCGGGAGCATGGACCCCAAACCCTGCCGCCTATGTGGCTCCTGTTAAACCTGCTGACGCTGATACTGCCCCTAGCGGTAAATACACTACGACTCAAGACGAGAGAGGGAACACTGTCTGGAATATCAGTCCAGGTTGGAAGGGTGGCGCAGGGGGGGGCAAGACTGGTGGCACAGGTACGACTCCCAGCACAGGTACAGGTGTTGGCGCTGACGGCACACCCAAAGAGGACGCTTTCAGTATCGTTGACGATCTTGTCAGGTCATACGGTTTAGACAAAAGCATTGCCGATTTCATTAAAGGACAAATGAGAACGGCGCAGTCTCGAACTGCTATCGCCATGAAAATCAGGGAACAACCGGCCTACCACCTTCGTTTCCCAGCAATGAAAACTCGCATTGACGCCGGTTTGCCTGCGTTAACAGAAAACGAATACATGGCTTTGGAAACCGATTACCGGTCAGCGATGCAAGCCGCTAATCTACCAGAAAATTTCAGTGATGGCCCTGAAGATTTCGCTGCGCTAATCGCCGGGGATGTGTCGGTCGCAGAAGTTCAGTCACGGGTTGCTTTAGCCGAACAATCAGTAGACCAGGCGAACCAAGACACAATCGCTCAACTTCAAAGTTGGTATGATCTTCCCAAGGGGTCGTTGGTGGCTTATTTCCTTGACCCCGATGCAGCTAAAAACGTTTTCGAGCAGAACCGCCGCATGGAAGCCGCCGGGTTATCTGTGGGGGCGATGCGTGCTATTGGTCCAGACGCCCCGTGGGGGGGCACCCTTGCAAAGAGCACCGCTGAAAGGTTGCAGCGTGAGGGAGTGGCGCAAAACAAGTTGGTTGAACGTTTGAGCGCCCGACGAGGGTTAGCGGGGGCCACGCTGGGGGCGGAAGCGTTGACAGCAGACGAGTTGGCTTTAGGCGAATTTGGGATAACTTCTGAATCTGTTACCCGTATACGACGAGAGAGCGAACAACGGGCGAGTGGGTTCCGAGGTCAAGGGGGGACGTTAATGAGCCAAGGGGGCTTTGCCGGTTTGGGTACTGCGGAGTAGTTCCACTGGATTCCTGTCCCCCACCTATGTATAGTGGAGAGTGTTGATCGGCCCCACGTCGGGCGAGCTGTTTGGCACCCCCTCCATCTCCGGTTCCACCGCTGGGATGCGCAATAGGTCAGGTGAGTGACAAATGACAGACAGCGATTCCGTCGAAACTGGCGAACTTGAAGCTGACAGTCCATCCGAGTCGAAACCGAATTGGCGACGGGAACTCGAAAGTCGAGCTTCTGAAGCTGAGACAGAACTCGCTTCTTACAAGAGGCGAGATGCTTTCCGGTCAGCAGGATTAGATCCTGATGACGCTAGGGTCAGCTATTTTGTTAAAGGATACGAAGGCGAATTGAATCCAGAAGCTATTGCAGCGGAAGCTACAGCAGCAGGGTTCTTGGGTAGCGAATCAGTCACCCAGCCTGGCACTCCTCCTCGGTATGATTCCGAACTCGCAGCCGAACAGCGTATAGCTATGGCAGGTGAGGGCGGTGACCCGGTAAGTAACCCTGATCTTGATGCAAGAATTAAAGCTACGAACTCCACTCAGGAATTAAAGGCTTTAATGGAATCAGAGGGTTATTTATGGAATGCCACTGTTTGAGGTAGCCACTGGTACGGAGTCCACTCTCCCCTTAGGACTTCATCATGGCATTGACCGGAACCGGGCAGGTATCTTCCTCCACCGGTGCATTTGAACAGGTAGCGTATTTCGCGCTACGTTCCAACCCTTTATACGAAATGATCGCAGACGTTCGATCAACCGCGCAGACACACAACGGCGCAAGCGTCACGTTTGACATCTACAACAACATGACTGCTGTTACAGCTCCTATTGCCCAAGCGGTTGATATTGCTGCTGTGCAGTTGGGTGATACTACAGTCACCGTGACACTCCAAGAGCATGGTAACGCTGCGACGACTACCGCTAAATTGCGTGGTACGTCGTTCTTGAATGTTGATGCAGATTCAGCGAACATCATTGGTTACAACATGGTTGACTCTCTCGACCAAGTTGTTGCTGCTGTTGCAGCCGGTGGCAGTAACGACATTCTGCCTGTTGGCCGTGCAGCTACCGTCAACATTATTGCCGGTGACACCATTACCGCTGACCAGACTCGTACTGCTGCTGCGAAACTTCGCACAGCTTCGGCTCCGGGCTGGGAGAACGGAAACTACATTGGGATGATTCACCCCAACGTAGCGTTCGATCTTCGTAGCGAAGCTGCGGTAACTGATGTCATCGCATTCCAGATCCGTCAGGACGCCGCTGCTGTACGCAACGGCTCCATCGGTACCTGGGGTGGCGTGGAGTTCATTGAGAACCCTCGCGCTAACATCCAAACTGGTGCTGGTGCTGCTGGTATCGACGTATATGACACTGTGATCGCTGGCCGTCAGGGCTTAGCGAAAGGTTTCTCCCGAGCCGCTGGCTTTGGTGAACAACCACAGATTGTGTACGGACCTATTGTTGACAGCCTTCGCCGGTTCATCACTGTGGGCTGGTACCACCTTGTTGGATACGAACGATTCCGTGAGGAATGTCTCCAACGCGTAGAAAGCTCATCGAGCCTCTAAAGGTTTGAGCTAACGGTGTGGGGGGGTCAGAGTCACCCCTTTCCTCTGGCCCTCCCATTCACACCGGGTTTTTTGCTACTCTGGGTTTTGATTAGACGAGGTTGTGTGTAATGCCAAAAGTTGGTAACAGACATTTCAGTTATTCTGATGCAGGTCGGAAAGCTGCTCGTGCTTACGCAAAAAAAACAGGGGGAAAAGTTACTAATACTCGAAGGAAGGGAAAAAAGTAATGGCCGGATCAACCAGCAACGGAAACGTGACTATCCGACCTAAGCCCATAACTGGGACCGGAGGAGTTAACCGTGGCTAGTGGCCTTTATGCTTTGCCGTTGAAGAACAATTTGACGCAGACTACTAACTTTGAAATAGATTTTGATGACACGACCGCAGGGCGCTTTAAGTGCATGTTGGTTGAGTCGTCGTATACCCCTGATTTTGCTACTGATTCAGTTAAGGCTGATGTAAGTGGCGAAGTTTCCGCCGGGGTCGGGTATGTGGCTGGCGGTGAAGCCTTAACGGGTGTCACTTTCGCTATATCAGGGGGAGCTGCGGCAGCGATCATCACTTGGGATGCTGCTGACGTGACGTGGGCTGCTTCCACTATCACTAACGCGGCCGCCGCAGTGATTTACAACACCAGTGAACCTGGTGAACCTTTGATCGCTTACGTCGATTTCGGAGGGAACTTTTCAACTACGTCCGGTACGTTCCAGATTGTTTGGAATGCTTCCGGCATCTTTACTCTCGACGTGACCCCGTAGGAGGACTGTCATGGCAAGTAATTTTCCGACCTCTCTCGATGGCAACACCACTGGGAGTACCCTCCCAACAACGATTTTGCCCACGACTGAGCTGGACGCAACCAACTTTTTGCATGACGATATGCACGTCAATGTGAATGATGCTTCTGTTGCGGTGCAAACCAAGATGGGGATTGGTAGCTCCAACCCCACCACGGTAGGTGATGTCCTCACTTGCACTGTCAGCGGGACAACCCTCTGGCAGGCTCCAGATTCCCCTATCCCTCTCATTTTGGCGCTGTCGTAGGAGCAGTAGATTATGGCTAATACTTTCAAAGTCGTTAATGTTGCGGCTCCCGCAGCTACGGCCACGTTTTATACGTGCCCTGCTCTGACTAAAACTATTGTGTTGCAGTTACAGGCAGCCAATGTGGGCTCGGGTACTCACCCGGTGAACGCTACGGTGCTTGATAGCACGGCAGTAGTAACCACATATATAGCGAAAGCTATTTCAGTTCCACTGAATGCGGCTATCGGTTTGGTCGCGGGTAAGCAGGTTTTAGAGCCGGGAGATATCATTGCCGTTTGGTCTGACGCTACATCTCAGATCGACGTAACAATGTCTATATTAGAAATTACCTGATCTATGGCGGGTATCGAAGCGGGCAAGACGTGGAGTCGAATCGGAGCAGAGGTTGCTCCGACTTCTTCTGCTGCGTCTGGTGTGTGGGGTGACCTGAATGAGGTTGCTGAGAATGTGGGGGCTGGTACTTGGCCTGCTCCGCCGGACGCTTGGGAAGTTATCTCGACGACCGTTACCGATACCACCGCCGCAACGTACAACTTGACTTCGATTCCTCAAACCTATAGGGATCTGCGTCTAGTCGTTTCTGCGGCGAGAACCTCTGCGTTCGGTGACCGGTTCTATGTTTACGTTGATGTGGGTAGTGGAGTTGATACAGACGTGGCGGATTACGGAACACGGAGGGTAAGCAGTAGCGGAAGCTCTTCCGGCACTATGGATGTCGTTAGTTTTTCTAACGTGCCGGGTTATGCGACTGACTTTCCCGGTCAATCAGATACCGGTGTCGGCATGTCCGCTATATGGGACTTCATGGACTACACAAACACTGCAAAATTGCCGACTGCGATTGGGTGGCAGAATGGGACAGGTCAAGGCACGGTTTCTTTTTATCACGTTCACGGCGGCTGGATGTATGACGTAGTTGGCGCTGTGCAAGGACTCCAGATAACCCGGCCTACCACAACGAGTAATTACTATTTCAAGGAACCGACGACGTTTACGTTGTTTGGTAGAGGGGCACCGTGACTCATGGCTGACTTTGAAGTAATTGAGGAAGGGAACATAAGTAACAACACAACCGCCAACCTTGTGTTTAGTGCAATTCCTCAGACCTACCAGCACTTAGAGATCACGCTTTCGTGGAGAAGTTATGCAACCGTCGGTGACATTTGGATGCAGTTCAGAATGAACGGTGAAACGGGATCAAAGTACGGGAGCGCTGGTTGGATCAGCCCAGAAAGCGGAACTGTCTTAAGGTACACGGCTTGGGAGGATGTTGAAGCCTTCGGTCAATGCGGCACGATGGCGGCGAGCGATTACGCTACAGGAGCGTTCTCTGCTGCAACCATGTTCGTGCCGAACTACACGAATACGTCTGAATACAAACTGATGATGAGCAGAGGAGCGCAAGGCAATGCCTCTACTGTAGATGGCCTATCTTTTGCTGTTGTCGGTGGCATATCTACTACTTCGGCGGTGACCGAGATTGACTTGTACCCGTACACCGGTTATTACGCCTCTGGCACTTCTTACATGCTCGCAGGGTATAAGGCATAGACATGGCAAGCGCAATCACACACATTTCAACAATGACCCCAACCGGTTCAGCTTCATCGCTTACCTTTGGGAGCATCGCTGCAACGTACGATGATCTGTTGTTTATTGGGACACTCAAAGGCGACGACGCTACTTGGTACACGCCAACTAACGCCAGCAACTACATTCAGTTTGGTTCCAGCACCGGCGGACTTTGGTTCGCAGCTAGCAACTACAACTACGCACAGCTTTACGACCGATACTCCACCAGCACATTTCTTGGTTACCAAAACAACTATGCGAGCGCTGGAACGTCAGACAAAATCAATATGTGGCCGATACCCGGCTCAGCTAACGACGCTTATAACCCTGCTGGATTCTGGATGTATATACCGGCCTACCGAAACACAACGAACTCAGTGGGTAAATCCTTCCAGTTGTTTATGGGCGGAATCAGTAACAGCCTCAATACTGAACAGATCGTGCAGTTAGCCGCAGGCACGCTGCCCAACACAGGAGCGAACCACGCCATTAACACAGTCAAGTTCAATACCGGCAATGGCAACTTTACGACTAGCTCAAAAATGTCACTGTACGGAATCTCGAATTCGTAGGAGAACAAGCGAATGAAACAGATAATCAACTGCACTACAGGCGAAGTCACAATCGAAGAATTTACTGACGAAGAAATAGCAGCAGCAGCGAAAGCAGTAGAGGACGCTGACAAAGACTTCACAAGTATTCGGGCTTCTCGTAATCAGCGGTTAGCTGCAAGCGATTGGACGCAAGGCGCTGACTCGCCACTGACAGATGCGAAGAAAGCCAAGTGGGTTACGTACCGGCAAGAGCTTCGAGACTACCCAGCGCAAGCGTCCAAGGTTTCTGAGTTGCCTGCATGGCCTACGGAACCTAGCTAATGAGTTACGGCACGAATGGGAGTGTGATTGGGCCAGACAATGCGCCCACGGCTTCTGCTGCTTCTGGTGTGTGGTCGTTGGGTGAGATCGCTGAAGCTAGACGTGACGGCGTTTGGCCTGAGCCACCTACAGGATTCATTTTGCTTTGGGGTGACCCAGATGACACGGGAGGCGTGAACGCCGAGTGTTATCCGTATGCGATGGGCAAACTGAGCAACGGCACAAGCATGCGTCTTGGCACCAGGTGGAATTCCAGCAATGCGAATTCTTCCCGTATTGCTTCTGGCACTCTCGACTTTTCTGGTTTCCCGAATGCCCCAACGACAATGGACGATCAGCACACGTGGAACTGGACGTTTAGCGGCTCAACCCCGTCATGGACTATCTACACAGAAGACCCACGAAACACCTACGTTGATTCGTCAGACAATATGTACCAATGCGGCGCTATCTATGATGCGTCCTACAGCTATTACCAAGCTGCGGTACGCAAATTCGACTCGTCACAAGCAGTCCAATGGAATGTGGTTTTTGAGTCAACGGCTGGAACTTCGACCGGTCTAGCCAACCAATTGAATGTGATTAAAACGGCTAGCGGCTATCCAATATTTGTCACTCCTGTCTACGGTTACAACTACTACGCAAACAAGCCACGAATGCAGATGTTGTTGCTGAGTGATACTGACGGTTCAGTGCAGCAATCAAAAATGTGTTACGACAGTGCTGACACTTGGAGTGCTGCTCAGGCCAATGGTCCATTCAGGATCACGAATCCAAACGGTGACAAATTCGCATACGCCTTTGGTGACTTCGTCGGAACCTACCAAACAGTTTGCGTCGAACTGTGGAGTGTCACGTCTACCAGCATGGGTAATGAATGGGCACTCAGTAACGCCAACTTGAAAAACAACAGTAGCTCAGCGTGGGGTGGGAACGACTGTTACGTTTACGGATCGTGGCTAGATTCCAGCAACAATGTTTGGTTGCACGTCAGTTTTGCTTCTTACAATTTGGATAGCTCTGGTACCAAAACTAATTCGGCCATTGTCAAGTACGACAGCAGCGGCAACTTCGATTCCAACTATTTGATTATTCGCTCAGATGTGACTGCGGGCTACGATCATCCGATGTATCCCGGTGGAATCATCGGAGACAACGCAGGCAATATCTATGTCAGCGGATACAGCATGATTCCCGGTGGTAGCGTGTCCGCTCCCTTCATCGCCAAGATTGATGTTTCAGGGGCGACACCGAGCATGACGTGGATCACTCAGGCCGGAACTGCTGCTGGTAATAACTACGCTCAAAACATTGAACTTGTAGGATCTGACATGGTTGTCAGTATGGGTTACGGCACAACTCCATCAGCTAGCGGTACCGCTGTTGTTGGAACAATGGTTGCATTAAACACCGACGGGGAAACACTTGGATCATCCACTGTGGACGGGCAGTCGTGGTCAACCATTGACCTCAGTCCCTACGTCAGCAACGCAACCACGCACACAAGTTTGGTGAACCAGACCGGCAGCAACTTCACCGCGACCAATAACTCGCTGACACAAGCGGGTGATGTCAACACTTGGATTGACGACGTACCTGCCACAGCGAGTACCGCAATTCTTGTTGAAAGCGGGGGTATCTGATGGCGTGGTATGACCCGGAGGATTGGACACGGGGAGATCCAGCAGCACCGCCGCATGTCAAAGACTTTTGGCTCCGACCCGATTTTGATGCGTTTCCCCAGCGCTGGACGGATGAAACAGAAACAGAAGAACGAGCAGACTGGAACCCTCCCTACACTTGGAATGACATGACTGGGAAATGGGATGACGCTGATGGCTAACGTAAATGAATGTTGTTGATGCCCCCGGCAAAATTAACACCGGACGGCCACTAAAACCCTTCGGAATAGTCGTACACCACACCGCCTCTAACCGCAACGCCGACCCCGACAACGTGGTCGCAATGTGCGTACGAGGCGTCAACAGAGTACCTGGACCTTTATACAACTACCTCATAAAACGTGATGGCACCATTGTCAAGTTGACTGCTGACAACGTGAAAGCTAATCACGCTGGTCGAGGGCTTCAGTCGGTGTTGACTCGTGTCCAAAAAAACCTTCCTGTGACAGGTAAGGCAACGAGCGCAGGGAAGATCAGTGCGAACTCGCGCTTTGTAGGAGTATCTCTTATTAACGACGGTTTGGGTGAAGATGTGCCCGAAGCCCAGATGGACGCATTAGTTGACTTGTGCGCCTTTCTGTGCGACGGACACAAATGGAACCCCGACTCCACAGTGATAGGTCACAAGGAATGGACTTCTAGGAAAGTTGATCCTTCGTTCTCTATGCCTGAGCTGAGGGGGATGATCCATCGGCGCATGGTCACAGATATTCCCACAATGGTTTTACCGAAAGAACCTGATGACGGTTTGGTGCCGTTCCCTGGGACACTTCGGAAGGGGTCACGTTCGGTTGCTGTAAAGTTTATGCAGGAACGCATTGGTGCGTTCCCAGATGGTATTTTTGGACGTAACACGAAAGCTCGACTAGTCCGCTGGCAGCGAGCCAGAGGACTTACTCCAGACGGAGTATGCGGTGTCTCCACATGGGGTCGCCTTCAACTTAAAAGGAACGACATTGTTCAATCAGCGTTTTATTAAAGACTCTTTAGAGCGTGGAGTATCCACGTTTGCCCAGGCTTGGGCTGCCGCTATGGCTATCCCCGGCCCTGACTGGGGGGACTCCCTGCGCATTGCCGGGGTCGCTGCACTTATTTGTATCGCCAAGGCTGTGGCTGCTACGCGGGTAGGGGACTCCGAATCGGCATCACTTAGCGGTTAGGGAGATGGAACTTCGTTATGACGTACCGTCAGTCAGGGACACAATATAGGCAAACGAACTTTGCTTACAACCGTAGCGATATTACTGTTACGCCTTCGACTATCGGCGTTGTCACGACGATTCCGACTTCCATCACATTCCCGTACAACAAAGCGGGGATGTCTTACCGTGATTCCCTCTGGGCGTATAGGGAACCGCCTTCGTCGGGGAACCAGATCACAGTTATTTGTTACCCCACCACGATTGGGGTTACTACCCAGTTCTCTGCGGTAGCGGGTTTACCGGCGACAGTTAGCGCTACGACGGTTGCGGTTGATGCTGGGGTCGCTGCGAGCATTGATGTTGATGCTAACTATGTAGAGCTGGATGAGGGTATGACCCTCACAGTTGAGGTGCCCGACCCGGCCCTCCTCATTGGTCAACAGATCGCTGCGGCTACGATTGCTGCTACTACAACGATGGCCCCAACTATTGGGGTCATCATAGGACCTGTTGACACGATTGCTGTTGCCTCAACGGTCGCCACTTCACATGATGTGGATGCTAGCTACACGGCTAACGCTGCGACTATTGGGGTGTCCGTATCTACCCCAGAAGTGCCGTTGCATCGTATCTTGACGCCACCTCAACATAATGTTGTCCCACCTGTCGGGTTGCGGAACAGACCTACTCCTGCTGCGTACGCGTTAATGCGACACTTTCCGCCTACGGCCCGAGGTATCAACCTCGTTATTATTAACAACACTTCGGTTCAAACATTTATGCCTGCCGACTGGTCAACTGTTACCCGAGTGATCTATGGGGGGCATTGGAGCCCTAACGATCTAACTGCCGTTGAACAAGACATTCTTATTGCGGCAGGGTATAAATTTAGGGTAGGTACCCCCGCTGAAGATCCAGGAATTACTGTCTAATGCCTCTCTATTCTTACCGTTGCGACAAGTGTTATACCATTTGGGATGTGCTCCACAAGTTCGCTGAAAACCACACCGAGCCGTGCGAAAGCTGTGAGGGGGAGTTGCGTAAGTACTATGGGTTTGTGCAGGTATCGGCAGGGGCGTACCCGACACGAGGCACCCACGATTCTAAATTGATTGATTGGGAAACTTCCCGAAAGAATGAGAAGAACAAAGAAGCGGATCTCGCTGCGTATAAGCGTTTAAGGAAAGAGGGGCTTCAGCCTCCCAGCACAGTGGGGGCGGCGGAGTTGGAATCGAAAGCTGAAACGAAGTGGGAAGTTACTGCGGGTAAAACGTTGCGTCCCGAAACTCGTAAGCAAGGGGAGAAGCAGCTACAGGAGTTCTTAGGATGAGTACCACCCAAACTTGGATTGATAATACTCGCGACATGCTGTTGTCGAGTTACGTTGAAGAACTTGATGTGTTGACTGCTGAGATAACGAGCGTAGGGCAGACAACTATCCATGTTCAGGGCGTTGCCGCAGGCTGGAATAAAGGCGTCGTGTTTGAGGTCAACTCCGAAATGTTTTATGTCCACGGGGTAGTGGCAGGTAACCAGTTAAACGTATTCCGGGGTTACGGCGGTTCAACTGCGACCACTCACGATAATGCCAGTCTCGTCCGATTGTCCCCAAAGTTTCCTACCTACCGCATCATCCAATCTTTGAATGACGATTTGAGTGATCTGTCCTCCCCGGATAACGGTCTGTTCCAAATGAAAACCACGAGCTTTGTGTATAACGCCAGTGTGGATGGCTACGACTTGGCTGGGTTGACCTCTGAAGAAATCAACTCTATTTATTCTGTGACCTACGCAGATGTAGGTGTCCAGGCGTCTGAGCCGGAGGTCTTGTCGTGGACTTTGCGACGGAACCGTGACCTTACGGCGTTCCCGAGTGGGCTCGCTCTTATTCTTTACACTGGGGCGTGGCCCGGTAGGACGGTAACGGTGATGTATAAGTCTCCGCTTACCCCCATCACGAACGATGTCACTGACCCGCTTTCAACTGTTGGGCTAGCGACTACCGCATACGATTTGCCTCCGTTGGGGGCAGCGATGGCGTTGATGACTACCACCCCGATACGTCGAGAGTTCCTCGACGCTGAAGGCAGTTCACGTCTAGCTGAGGAAGTCCCCCCAGGCGCCATCTCCGCCTCTTTCAGAGACTTAATGGGGCGACGTAGGGCAAGGCTCCAAGCTGAGTCTGCTCGCCTTCTAGCACGCTACCCGCAGATGTGGAGTAGGAACTCCGCTGTACGCCCGACTTCTCAATGGAGCGGGTATTGGGATGGCTAGCTCTGACTACCTGCCAGTCGAACTAGACGGCACGTCGTTCCTTGTGGACACGAGAGAATACTCTCGAACAACTGTCCCCGCTTTAAGAGAACAGCGTGACAATAGTGCTGAAGCTGGTGAGAACGCTTTAGATACGAGTGGAGCGTGGACGCGTTCCCAAACAGATTGGTCTTACGGTGCTGGGCAAACGCATTTTGATTTGGCTGACAGCGACCGTCGGCGGTTTAGTTCTTCTGTGGGCATTGACCCGTGGACGAAGGGAGAGATCACACTTCTCCCCATCACCGAAGAAAAACTAAACGTCACAGACAGCAACCTTCTCCTTCAAAGAATGGGCACCTACCTCTATGCGGTAAACGCAGAGACAGTCCAGTTCACAGCTTCGGCCACTCCCCTAGTTCCGACGTGGCAAAATTTTACAGCGAGAGCTACTTTCTCGATAACGGACCTTACGTCTGACGGTACCAGCATCTACCTGGCTTTCGGATCAGGTGCGGCTATAGCCAAATCTGCTTTTGGAACGCTCGCTATTGACGCAGCGTGGCCTGTGACAGGCACCCAATCTGCTGACATTATCCAGGTAGCAGCCGGTCGCCTCATCGGGGCGTTAGGTGCAAACATTTTTGAGTTGGACGCTAATGGTGTGAAGCTGACTTCCTCTTTGGATTACACGCCCCCTCTAGCGAACACCACTTGGGTTTCGGTAACTGGTGCACCTTCAGGTATTCTCGCTGCGGCTAACACCGACGACACGGGCAGCATCTACCACATTGATGTGAGTACCACCGATGGTTCTCTCCAAACCCCTGTCGTTGGGGGGCAGCTACCTCGGGGTGAAACAGTAAACGAGATCCTTGCCTACGGCGAAGTGCTCCTTATCGCCACGAGCGAGGGGTTACGCACCGCACTTATCGACACCCAATCAAACGCTGTGACTATAGGTCCGGTCATTGAGGAAGGCGGCGAGGCTTACGGACTCGAAGTCGAGGGTCGGTTCTTGTGGTGGGGAGGCAGCAACGGCCAGATTTATAGGGCTGATCTTTCCAAGTTCACTTCGACTCTTGTCCCTGCGTGGGCAGCAGATTTAGTGGGTACAGGGGGCGCAGGGAACGTCAACTCAGTCGCTAGGTTCGGAGACAAAACCTATTTCGGTGCAGCTACCGACGGTGTATATGGTGAGTCTGGTACTGGTATCAAAGTTGCTACTGGGACACTCAACATTGGTGAAGTGGCGTGGTCAACTGTGGCCCCGAAACTATTGCGGAACATAACGGTACGTCAGAGCCGCTCCCAGTTCGACTCTCTTACCGCATACCGACAGGCAAACCCTTTCGCTTACAACCAATCTGCCTCCACTTATCAAGGCACTCAAGTCAGTATCATGCCGGGGACCGTCTACTTCAAAGCCACGAACGACAACAACGCTTTCGATAACGTGGGGCCACTGGTGACAGGTGTCGCCCAAAACTTTGATTTCAGTTCGGAATCGTCTGTCGCTTACAAGTTTGAGATGACGCTAACCAGGGACGCTGGCAACACGACGTTGGCTCCCATCCTTGAAGATTGGGTGACGAGCTGTATCGCCACCCCCAATCGTGTTGACGAAATCATTGTGCCTATCGTTCTCCAACGCCAGGTTCTTACCTCCAGGAACAGTGGGGCTGCTGCTGCGTTTAATTCTTCAGCGATCTTTGCCACATTGCGGGGCCGTATGGAAGGTGGGGTAACGGTCACCTATTTGGAGGGCACTCTTTCAGAGCAAGTGACTATTGAACGTGTCTCGATGCGACCTAACCGCCTATCCGACGATGGGACATGGTGGGAGGGTATTCTCGTTGTGAGGCTACTGACCGTACCTAGTTAGGGGAAGCCTCAATGGCGAAGGTCCTGTTCTACGATATTGAAACTGCACCCAACCTTGCGTATGTGTGGGGGCAGTACGACCAGAACGTCATACAACAATTTCGTGAATGGTACATGATGTGTTTCTCCTACAAATGGGAAGGCACACAAACCACGAAAGTTGTTTCACTCCCCGACTTCGACCTGTACGACAAAGACCCAGAGAACGACCGCGAAGTCGTCCAGGCGTTATGGAATCTGTTCGACGAAGCTGATGTCGTGATCGCCCACAACGGCAACAAGTTTGATATGCGTAAAGCCAACGCCCGGTTCGTCGCTCATCACATGGAACCCCCCGCTCGACCCCAACAGATCGACACTCTGAAAGTGGCCCGCCAATACTTCATGTTTAACAGCAACAAGTTGGGTGACCTGGGGGAACATTTGGGGTTGGGCAACAAAGAAGCCACCGGCGGCTTCGGGTTGTGGAAGGGTTGCATGTTGGGGGACGAGAAGTCGTGGCGCATTATGAAGAAGTACGCGAAACAGGATGTGGATTTGTTGCAGGCGGTGTATGAGCGGTTGCGTCCTTGGATGACGAACCATCCCAACCGTGCCCTGATTGACGGTCGCCCCGATTCTTGCCCTACTTGCGGCCACGAGTTTTTTGTGCGTCGAGGGTATCAGAGAACGAAGGTTGCCCAGTACGCCAATTTCCAATGCAAGGGTTGTGGGTCGTATTGTCGGGAGCGTGTGCGGTCTGACAGTGCGTCGCCTAATCTTGTGCCGTGATGAAGCATGTCGTTATGTATTCGGGGGGCAAAGCATCATTCCTCGCAGCCCACCGAGTCAAAGAAACATAGAAAAATGAAAGAACCCCCCAGCTACGGCTGGGGGGTTCACTCTCAGTTAGATAACTCTGGGCGTTCTTCTAGGTACCAACTGTAATATTTGATCGGCGGTGCTTCGTCGCCTATGTAGTGGGCTTGTTCACCGATCACAACTTCGTGACCAACTTCTTCGGAAAACTCCACAACAAAGTGGTCACTCTCAATCACGGTAGCCCACCCACGATCTTTGAGGTAGACCCACTCCATCCGAGGCCGCTTGACCTTATTCATTCTGTCAATCGAGTTAGGTCGCATCTCAATCTTCTTTTCACAGTACGTGCATTTAGCCATAAGTCTCTCTCTGGTGAAGGTAGTTCCTTCACTCAAAAACCATTGTACCACATCTGTCAAGTACCCCTAAAAATGAAACCCCCGCCAGGGAGAGAGACCCGGCGGGGGCGAGCAATGTACGTCACGAGTGCTGCTCTGTAAATTAGTTTACAACCATCCCATCCACAATGCGTGTAACTGAACCATCTTCGTGTTCAATAAATTCCAGGTTGCGGGGTGTAACAAGTTTGGGGGCGAGCCCAACGTACACTTTGGCGAACTGTGCGAACGACGGCCAGTAGTCGTGTTCTCTGCCGAGGGTGTTGATGGTTTCGATGGCGGCTTGGTAGTCGCGTGGCTGGATTTCTCGTTTCCATACTTGGAGTGCGGGGTCTGGGAGTTCTCGTTGCCACCAGATTTGTGTCATGTGTAGTAGTGCTCGGGTTGCTTCTTCGTCAGTCATTTCCCCTCCAACAAATTCACGGCGTCAGCCACATGATACCGAGTCTCTTTCATAACCTGCTCCCTCGCATACCCCGTGTACCCACCCCACACCAGATGAGGCATGTACGCATTCCCAATCCAATCAGCTACACCCATAGCGTAAGCCAAACAGTGTTCCCGAACCGGGCATTCCTCCCAACACAACTCCTCATACACACTGCCCGCCATCAACCCTTTACACGCGGCACGGTTAAACCAGTGAGGAGTGTCTACGTTCATTCCATCATCCTCAGTACTCGTTCAGCGTTGCGACCGTAGTTGGGGATAGAGGAGGATCGGAGCTGGTATTCGATTGCGGGGATGGTGAAGGCGCGGCATTGGTTGAGGGCTCGTACGACTTCTTCGGGGGGGTATCCGGCGATCAGGGCACGTTTGGCGATGGCCTGAATTTTGGGGAGTGGGGTGAGGGGTTTGGGGTGTGCTCGATCCCAGAAGTATTGGACTGTTTGGTGGGCGTGGTGGTCGGTGACGAGTTGACCTGGGGGGACATGAACTAGCTCAGTCATCGCAGATCAGTTCAGTCCACAACCACAACGGCATCACAACATAAGCATCTTTCACACTCTTATTGCGTCGCTTCACAATCGCAGCGAACCAGCGTGACCCAGCATTCCTCGCCTCAGTCTCAGCTTGATCCACAAACCCAGCCAAATCTATGGCCTTATGATTCTTCGCTTCAAGGCACCAGTCAGACAGCACCCCATCACCAATCAGATCACCCTTATCGTTAGTCCCCGACAAGGCTCGACGTTCCACCCACGCACCCGTTTCCTCCCCCAAGAAACGAACTACCGCTGTCTCGAAAGCGGTCCCCTTTGCTTTAGCTTTATTCATCCTTATACCAATCAAAAATAAATGAGAGTTCTTCATCAAGTGAGGCATCAGGCGAAAACATTTCCAACGCCCCTCGAACGGCTGCTTGGATCACGTTGCTACGGAACGCCCACATAGGGAGATTACGGATAACCTCCGGGCAACTGGGGTGCGCCCGAAGATTGTCACAGTAAATGTCGAGTTCCAATAGCAACGGTCCAGGGATGGCTACTGCCACCATCTCCATTTCCCCAGGAATTTGGAGAGCCATTTCGAGGTCAGGGAAGTCATCCACGCCTCTATTCTGCCACGTTATTCCTGCCCGTAGTAAACAGCCATTTCTTCTATAGCGTTTTCATCTTCGCGGTACAGGGCGATGCAACGCCGCACCATTTCGGACTTCGTTACTCCGTTTGTTCCCGCTGCGAGCTGTAGCCAGGCGTGGTCGTCGTCGGATAGACGTAGGTTGAGGTGCGCTGCCTTAGTAACCATCATTAGAACGCATCCTCTGAGAACGCTGCTTGGACAACTTCGACGGCTTCTGTCTCAGCTTTCCTGGCGGCTGGGGCGTCACCTACGAGAGGATCGAACCGTACTGAGCGCCCTACTTCCCATGCGGTGACCACGATCTTGGATCGTTTCTTGCCGGTGTCTTTGTCTTCCCATTGTTCTGTTTCTGCTGCCCCGTCAACGATGAGGCGTTGGCCTTTGGAGAACTCGGCCACGTTTTCTGCCATGTCTCCGAACGCTTTGCATTCCCAGAACGTGGTTTTCTTTTTGTCATCTCGACCTCGTGTCTCAGCGACGGTGAATGTGACCCAAGCGATGCCACTCTGTCCGTATCTGAGTTCAGGGTCGCGGGTTAGGTTTCCGCTAAACGCTACTGACATTATCTGTTTCCTCTTTCTGTGCGATCTTCGATTCTAACGTGTTGTGCAGGATGTATTTCTTTTGGGACCAGAGATGCAAGCCAAGTCCGGCGCGCATGGCGCATCGCTTCAAGGCATCGGAGGCAGCGTCTTTCATGCGGTCCCCGTTGTTCTTGTTGCCTGCTTGTTGGATGGAGCCCACTTCTTCAATGCGGACGCTACGCCCGTCGATTTCTAGGGTCATGCGGAACACGGCACCGCTGACCATTCCATCTGGTTCGTGTAGAACCTGGACGAGTTGCCAGTCGAACGGTCCCACTATTCCTAGTAGGAACTCGTTGACGGTGGAGTGTTTCACATAGTCCGCACTGTACGCTCCCGGTTTTGATTCAATGAACTGGGAGGGAAACGGTTTGGACAGTCTCAAAAGATCAGACATCTGTATCCTTGTCGTGATGTGAGTTGGCGAGGTATTCAATCGCATCAGCTAGCGTCATAATCGCTGCTGCGTGCAGCAAATGCATCCCATACTCAGAGTCATAAGCATCACGGGGAGATTGGTTCATAAATCTGCGGTAATAGCCCTCCATCTGCTCCATCCGTATCTCTATAGGGTCATAGTCAGACATCTGTGTCCTCTTTCCTTGTTGGTATAAGAACAGCCCCCATCGGAACCTGTTCAGCAGGGAGACTGTCACACAGCCCCCAATAATTACAGTAACGGCAACGCCACGGCCCATCCATACTCCCCGGATCAGGCAACACAGGCACCGTTCCGTACCCCGGGATGAATCGCTCAGGCAACAACCCGTCAAGAACTTGACCAGCTATAGCAGTGATACGAGTCGCCTCCGCAGCAGCAACCTGCCCCACGGTGCGACCATCACCCGGCACTTCCTCATCCAGAAACAACAACCACTCGACAGTCTCGCCCGCTGCCACAAAATCGCTCGGCTTGCGGACGGTACCAGCATTGTCTTTCGCGTAGTAGATGAGGTGAATGGCGTCAGCGCCAAGACCCAAGGCGTACATCCCTGCCTGCTGTATCTCGTGCAGCTCAGGGGTGAAGTTTCGTCGGGCCAGCTTTATTGGGTACGCCTTTTTGGTTTTGATTTCAGCAACGACAGTGAAGCCGTCGCGAATGTACACCCCGTCAGCGTGCCCACTAATTGGATACCCCAACGGTCGCAGATCCACTGGCACTTCGCAGTCCATGTCATGCTGCTTCGTCATCGCCGCCTGCACCAACTCATGCAAGTGTTGACCGGTTTTGAATGCCATCAACGTGGAGTCCAGAATTTCTTCGGACGGTCGAGCCTCAATCATGTCGAACGCTATGGAACGATCACAGCCACCAGCCATAGACCCTCTGCCAAGAGTCCCGAATGCGGTGGGGCGATGCCCTTCTTCTTCCCTTTCCTCGTGGAGCGTTTTGAGACACGCGTCACGAGCTATGTTGACTTGGGTCACTCGTCGAAAGTCTCGTATGCAGCTTCACCCGCGGCGGCAGATACCGGGGCTTCCCAAAGTTTCACGGCAGCAGCATCAGTCAACGCTCGAAGCGCTGAATCGGTGAGCCACAACTTCATTGTCTCTGTTACCGAATGGTCAGTGTCGAATTGCACCAGCCATTCGCAGTGCGATGGTGCGTACTGTTCTGTCTCAACTTCGGAGCGGTGCCGTACGGCCACGGTCATGCCGGTGTCCTCCGGCTCGGTGACGGCCAGGTACCACGCTTCCGCGTCGAAGCCGCCGTTCTCGAAGCGACTGTTTAGATGAAATTTGTCTGACATTGTTGACCCCCCTTTGGGTCTGTTTCCTTGTATCACATCGTAACACTTTGGTATTACTTCCTGCCGCATGTCCACCACTTCCAGCCCCCTGCCTTCCAAACATGGTGGGCCATTGTCGCTGATGCTTCGGCGGTGTACCTGCGTGACCACGTTCTGTGGTCGAAAACGTCTTTCCAGTAATGCTCGTTGATTTGCCACGCTCCGTGGTCCTCGCCGTTGTAGGCGGTGATGGTGTGATACGACTCACACCAAGCGATGCTCAGAGAGCGAACCAGCTCCTCCCCTTCCCAATAGACCGATGCTGCTTGCGCGATCTGCTGTTGGGGAGGGTGGTCCACTCTCATGGAGCCTGCGTCAATCAGCAACCAGATGAGGAGATACCTCATGGGCGATAAGCTCCTGCATTTTGTCTATATTCCTAGGCTTATTCCCGAGCTTAGGAAAGTTCGTAGCCGAATAAGCAGGAACGTGAATGGCATTGAGCTGTTTGTTGTGCTTCCAAGCATTAAAAGCGTTAGTCAGCACAACAATTTGAGCTTCGAGCCTTATGGAAAGCCCGCGTTTCTGTTGCCGCTTACGCAGCATCCAATTTCGGACTCTCACGCGAGGATCACCCGCCTGTTCGCCGTAAGGCACACCGTCCGTGAGGCCACTAATGAACTCAGCTTCTACCTCTTCACCAAACTGTTTATTTATCTGGTAAAACACGACCGCCAATGCGGTAATAGAAAATGGGCAAACTTTGCTCACGCTCTCACCGGTGGCACGGGCAAGAGCTACCTGGTCCTCATTCTTGAGCACCCACTTCTCCAGTTCTTCCTTAGTTATAAGGTTTTTTTGGAGTCTGTTTTCGGGGGTATACCCATCGTCGATAAGCATTAACACTTTCGCTATGCTTGCGATAGCACCAGCATTTTTGAGGCCATGCCGACCAAGCACATCACCATAAGTTCGTGGCGCGCCATCGTCTATCGTTCGCCACGCTTCTAGAGGAAGATTGCGAACGACGAGTTGCTCCCTTATGGGGACACCAGTCCTCACTACTGCCTTTAGCCGGTGCTGACCGTCGATTAGTGTGCCCTTTACGTCAAAGCGTATGGTGTCACCATTGGTGATCCACTGCCCTTGGCTGAGCTGGTAAGCAAACTTATCTACTTTACGTGGCTTTATTTTCCGGTTGTTGTGATTGCGTTCAAGAAATTCTTGGGCAATCTCGGGTGTGACGGTAATCATTTCATGTTCCATTATCATTCCCCTTTCAAAGGAATTAGTATGCTTTTTTGTAGCTCTCATCACGCTCTTCTTTCTCTGTCCGAGCGTGCTCCTTGCCACGGTCCCAATCATCAGCGTCCCGGTCCAGCATCCACGCTGCGGGACAGATCTGGAGCTGGTGACAGTCACAGAATTGTTCACTCATCTGCTCGCCCGTTCTTTCTTCATCGCTCGACGCTGCCGAAACGACGTACCACCCCAGATACCTGGCTCGTTGTTGTCAATGGCAAAATTGAGACAAGTCACTTTCACGGGGCACTCCTCGCAAACATTCAGTAGGCGTTGGGTGGGGCTAACGGTGCCGTCTTTGGTCCGGACGTACCGTCCCCTCGGGGGGAACCAGATGTAGTCCGGGGCGATGAGCCCCCGACATGCAGCCTTTTCTCTCCAGTCTTTATCCACGACGTTTCCCTTTCTTTGGGTGTTTCTTTAGCAGTGCTTCCCACCGTTCAGCTCGGCTCGGATAGTTGGCCGGGTCACGCGCATGGCGGATGGCTTCAGCCGTGATTTGGCGGTCAACTTTTTCTAGTTCTTTATGCGCCATCAGACACCAGCCTGTACGAGAAGTAGTTGTGGGAGGGGTGCGCCTTTCGTTTCTCAATGACGTACCCCAGTTCACGCAACTCTCGAAGGCGTCGCAGTCCCTCGCTGCCTCCGCACGCCACGTTGGCGAGGGCAGGTCCACCTACCCAGAACCCGCGGGCGTCTTGGAGTGCTCGCAGCACTTCGGCTTTACGTCCAGTCACTTTCATACTTCCCCCTTTAGGGTCGCTGATAGTTCTTGATAGAGCACCGAGTCGCTTCGGTTCCGGTCATTGTTTTCTTCCAGATACTCAAGAATGTCAAGCACTTGGATTAGTTGGCTACGGCTTATTTTCACTTGGTAGTTCATAGGATGCTCCGATAGTGGTCCGGTTCTTCTTTCGCTGCCTTGATCCGGTCGTCGGCCCAGTCGTTCTCATCAAACTCATCAAACTCATCGTCGTCGTAGCCGAACACGGCGCGTTCTTCTGCGTCACTTAGCATGGATACCCTCCCTAATTTGTTGTGCCACTAGGTCAAGCTGTTCTTGAATCTCAGATACGCGGCGTCGCTGCTTGGCGTCTTGGCGCTCGTGATACCAGCACCAGAACCAAATCAGTACGAACCCGAACGCGGTGCCGAATAGAAAGCCGCTGGCGAATACTTCTGTCATGTTGTTCCCTCTTTCTCTCTCGTTTAATGTACCACACCCTAGTGTAGGGGTGGGACACCGAGCTGGGGGGAGAGAGTCCCCCAGCCCAGTGCGATCTTATTTAGGTAGCTCTATGAGCTGTATCGTGATGGAATACGTGCCTATGTTTACTCTCGCCATTAGAACCACCCTTCGACAGATACGCGCCCTACGAGGGTGTCGGCTGTCTGTTTGGCACGCTCAATTTCTTCTGTTGTCAGTATCCCAGCGAGCTGATTCACATACCCCAGAACTTCTTGGCTATCTTCGTCACTTGGTGCGGTGACTGCTAACGCTAACGCTACCGCTAGCGCGCTCTCGGTATCGGTTATGTTTACTGGTTGTTTATGCATGGTTGCACTCTCTCTCTGTATGTACTCGGTCATTCTCTCTCTGCTTTCTCTCTATCGGTTAGTGTAACACAGTCTAGGCGGTACGAATGAAACTGTTACCGGTGGCGCCTATCGCTTGACCCTTAGCGCGTAGACCGATGATGACACCAGTCTCGCTTGCCATGGTCCTATCATCACTCTTATCGCCATCTATCACGGTAATATTGTGAGCCGTGTAGGTGGCCGGTAGTGGTTTACCGCGTAGCGTGTCGAATACCACCGCGGCACTACCGTAATCGTTCACCATGCCGCGTATCTGGCTATCGCTGTGCTTCTCGTGCACGCTACCGACTAGCCGATAGTTGTCGATAGCGCCACGCTTGCTAGATGGGTACTTCGTGTAGTCGTAATAGGACACGTTGGGGATGGTGAAGAGCTGCGGAGCAAAGGATTCGAACGGTAGATCCGCGAGTATGTTGGGCCTAAACCGAATTTCGCCATGCTTAGCGGCCAGGTTCCTAATCTCGTGCGCCATCACCCTAATAAATAGCGCGGGGTGAGCCCCTAGTAGCGCGGTACGATACTGGCGCGCCCTAGTGACGTTATCGTAACGTCCGTTACCCGCAGTCGCCAAACATACAGAACGACAACCCGCGGAGCTGTACCGGCACACTTGCCACACTCCACTAGTGTCGGCCGGTGCTAGTGATAACCCGAAACTAGGTACTGTACTCTTGCCTAGTTTGTCGTTATCGGTAGTCAATAGTGGCGTGTGTACCGGGCAGAATCCGTGCCGGGCACGTTCTGCGCTCATGATGTCGCGCCATTCTCGCAATTCATCACGGGTTAATGGTTCGACACCGTAGCCACCGGTAGGCGCGCTACTCGTTAAGTGTCTCGCTAGGTCGCGGCTCATGATGTAGCACCTACTAACACATAAGCCCGAGTTCGTGTCTTATCGGGAAACGACGGGTGCGTAATGATGCGCACTAGGCGAGCTGTACTCACTCGGTCGTGATTGTGGTCAACCATCCCAAACCATGCTTGCTCCGGCCTAGCCTTAGGGTTGTAGTTGACACGTGCCCATGCACTAGAACGCTCACACTCCCACGCTTGCTCTTCGGTTACGCTTGACACTTCACTAGACGCACCATGAATCCGGGCGACTACTTCACGATGTCCGGCGACAATTCGCCTATGCCCGGCGGGTTGTACCCGCAGATCACAGTCAAGTAGCGTCACCGCGCTAGCTGTCAAGTGTTGCACCGGTTCGCTACCGGTCTTATAGGAAAGGCATCCTTTATTAAGGTTTGCCCATGCTTTATCGGTCATGCTCTCTCTTCTCTCTCTCTAGCTAGGTAGCTAGTGGAGAGCGCCTACCGTGGCAAGCGCCCCCCATTAGCCACTAGACGTTAATGCCGTAATACCTCAGCGCGTGTCCCATAGCGGCCGGGATACGGTGCGAGGGATGCCCGGACCCATAAGCGTTGGGGTCCTGCTCGTAACCGCTAATGACAAGATTAGTGACTGACGCTAGACCTAAGAGAAGCGACGCGAATGCCTCTTCATCATTCGCCGGTACCTCTTCGACGTGAAACCATTCAGTAGCGTCGTCACCGATAATGTCTCGCGCTACGAGGTGCAGCTTGTCAACTAGCTCGTTACCGGACCTACCAGCGTTCTCGAAGTTCTGCATATTCTCTCTCCAGCTCGTGGTGACACATAGGGGTGCCACACACGACACCCTAGCGCACTTTGTAATACGTCGTCAATTCATTCAAAAACAAAAAACTGATAACCCTAGTTCTTAGGCTTTAAGCACTTCCGCGAGCAGCTTAGAATCGCATTACCCTCCGGTAACATCCCCAACCACAACAAAACCCCAACCACAACAAAACACAAACCGTAACACAAACGACACACAAAAACCTAACCCACGTTAGAAAAACAGAGTCCAGACAATTTTTTCTAACCACCATTAGAAAACCCAACAGCTCACACCACCACCACC
>TARA_B110000438_G_scaffold148445_1_pt1 | contig 27168 bp, 27 predicted proteins | sample TARA_B110000438 | Tara Oceans TARA_B110000438 (sample SAMEA4398413) | marine metagenome | biome: Polar Biome; feature: [MES] marine water layer (ENVO:01000295) within the mesopelagic zone...; material: water (ENVO:00002006), including particulate matter (ENVO:01000060) such... | reverse complement strand
GGAGTCGGAGTCGGAGTCGGAGTCGGAGTCGGAGTCGGAGTCGGAGTCGACGATCATATCCTCACTTTTCAGGGACATCCAGAATTTAGTTTAGGATATGCCACGGATTTATTAAATATGCGCCGCGAAATGATCGGTGAAGCAAGTTACCAAACAGCTATTAGCTCCCTAGAAACTAAAACAGACAATCTAAAAGTTGCTCGATGAATTCTCGAATTCATCAATCGATGAAAAAATAAATTTTGCTGAATTCTAATAAGGACTATCACCATCAATAGTAATGCGCTCTAACATTCTATGAGCCGGGAAATAATCATTTATAGGTTTGTGCTGAGTACTACGATTATCCCAGATAGCGATTGAGTTAGGCTCCCAGTGAAAGCGACAACTATATTCTGGCGCGGTGACATGATCGTAAAGAAAACTCAGTACGTCCTCACTTTCTCTCTTCGTTAATTCCAATATACGCGTGGTGAATAAAGAATTAACAAAAATCACTTTCTTTCCATTCTCAGGATGAATGCGAATAACCGGATGAACAACTGGAGGGTTGTCAGCCACTGCTTGTGCCAATCTTTCTCGTCCCCCAGTTTCGGCTAGGCTTTCCTTAAAGCCATGGCTGAAATCATGCTCTGCGGTTAGACCTGACAAGAATTCTTGCATCAATGCAGAAAGGCCATTATAAGCTGCTGTCATACTAGCCCATAATGTATCACCACCTTGAGGCGGAGTAATTTTTGAGCGCAAAACTGCGCCTAATGGCGGATGTTCTCGGAATGTCATATCCGTATGCCAGGCTTCAATTTTGCTTGGCTTTTCCGCAGTGCTTTCCAATATTGTAATTTCTGGATACCCTTCAATAGTGTCGTACGCAGGATGAGATTGCAGAGGGCCAAATGACTCAGCCAAGGCTTTATGTTGGGCAGGACTTATATCCTGATCACGAAAAAAAATCACTTGGTGTTCGACCAACAAACGACGCACTTCCTTAAAAACCTCTAGCGATAGATCCTTCGTCAGATCTACGCCATGCAGCTCCGCCCCCAGAGCAGGGGCTAGTGGCTGTACTGTAAACATAATGACTCTCCCAGAAACAGTGGCGATTGTACTCTTCAATGCAAATCATTCCGCATCTATTAGTGACTTTTAACGATCACCAGGGACCATATAAAACCAGATTGGCTTTTTTTCACCACTTTCTTTCATGGCGGCTCGTGCCGCCAATACAAGTTTGCCCGCTTCACTCTCATCGAGAAACCAATTCGTTCCTGACCAGGCACTAGGGATATGATCATTTAATCCAAGGGCTGCTGTTTCATAGTAACCCCGAATATCCTGAGTCACCCTCGAAGGAATACCTGGTATTCCTGCCTGTTTCCAGGGAATGCCCTCGGCAACTCTAATAAGTGATTCAATCGCACTCTCGAGATCATCGACTCCAAGAGTGCGACCTGTTGCCGCGCGATTTCCAAATTTCTCAATGCCGCGATCATATGCTGGTCGCAGTCCACGAACTTCATCAATAACAGGGTGTACATCTTCGTTATTCCTTGGGGGCATCGGACAGGTCAAAACCTCAGCTGCATCACAATCAACAACCTCTGAAAATTCTTCCAACACCGGCCCTTCGGATTCAAGTAATGCGAAAGCATGCTTGAGAACTCGATGTTGAAATTCAGCATCAGCGGGCTTTCCTAATGGCCGCCCCATTGGAAAGTCACACAATAATCCGCGCGGGGGTGCGACGCTCTCAATTTGTTTGCGAACAGAACCTAAAGCGATTGTTGCAATACCCGCAGCTTCGAAAACGAGTGCTAGCGTACTCACGGTACGCGTACAAAGGGGTCACACAGGAGTAAAAAGAACAATGTCGACGCCTTTCTCTTTCAAAAGTCTAGCGCCTGCAGGACCACTATCCACGCGAATAGCACTCAAATCAAACTGATTACCAGCATAAGATAAATGGATATCTGAGACTTTACCTACGATGCCTTGCGATTCGAGCTCATCCAATCGATCCAAAGGGATTACTGTATTCATGTCAGTTGCAAATCCCAATACATCGAAATTTGGGCTCCAGTGTCCTATTTGATAATCACGGTTGCCATTTTTCAAAACACGATACCCTACATCTGCCGGTGCAAAATCTTCTTGTGCTGCATGATGCAATGAGGCTGAACTTACGACAGCAACTGTTGCCTCGCTTAGTTTCACAGGGGTGGTAAAGGCACGCTCCTCAAAAATAGGAGGCTCTGAATCCGCTACCATCGCTTTAATTTCTGAGTCCGACATAGTATTCCTCTAGTTAATTTCGCTGTTCCTTAAACAATAATGCCTGAAAGTCTGAGGTTCAAATTCATCACTAAACCTCAATATACTAGTAAAGCTGTAAATCTAATCCAAAGCTCTCTCACTGAATCAAAAAAACACTAAAAGAAAAACCACTAATAAGTGGCGTAAATTATTTTCAGTACAATTCTTTTAAATTTTAAATCATTGCTGTGCTAGAAAAAGAAAGCCGAAAAAAATTAATCTTCTCCGGCTTTTATTCAAATTGAATTAATGGACTATTTCAAATGAGAATAATCTGTTGCGCTCATCATATAAACTTCAGCTGAAATCGGCACTGGATATTTTTCGCGCAAAGCAAGCCACTCTGGATCAGACCCAAATGCCTGCCAAACCTCTGTTCTATGTGCTCGATTGCGGTAAGCCAACATCCAAACCAAAGTATTTGGATCATCTAATCGCTGCCACACTGCTAAAACTTCCGCTCCAAGTTTTTCAAAAATAGCTACCTCTTGTTCCCGGAATCGTTGATGCAGATTATCGATACCGCCTACTCCATTTTGTATTGGTTCGGCAGTATACATACGCAGCTCAAAACAACGTGAGTCATCAGCTACATTTGATGAAAGCTCATCCGAGAGATCACCAGATGGGCCGCACGGAGGGGGCATATCAGCGGCGAATCCCAGACCACTAAAACTTAATCCTAAAACCAAAGTGAGAAATATTTTACGCATAACTTTTCCTTTATATTGCTTTATGTATTAATTTTTGTTTATAAAAAAATTCGCTCTAGCGAAATTAAATTCATTCTAATGCAAAAACCCAAATAGCCGCACCACCTTTTGGTGATTCATTTATTGGCATACCTTCGTCTTCAGCGAAATATCCATACATTCGCGTCCAGTCATTTACATGATAGCCAGTTTGGCCCACTACTAATGCCAAGTACTGCTTATCATTTACTAAGTAGGTGACTATTGTCGAGCTCGGAACATCATCAAGCCGTGACTCCCATAACACTTTCCCTGTTTCCTCATCCAGCGCTTTAAACGAGCGATTTAAGTCGCCAGCAAAAACTAATCCACCTGCTGTCGCAAGTATCGAGCTAATAACGGGGCTAGGTTGACGATGTCTCCAGGCAAATTCTTGCTCTGCCATATCTACTGCTTGTATCCGCCCCATATTACCGTTGGTATCTGGATTAAGAGCAGCGGCGAAATTAACGCCCGATGTTACCACTGAATAACCCTCGGTACTGGCGATTATGCAGGCTTCATTCAAAGGTATAAACAGTCGATTCGTTATCGGATTAAAGGCTGAGGGAGGCCAGCTCTTCGCACCATAGTGATTCGAACAAATAAGGCTGACCGCTTCTGGGTTAGGAATTGTATCTGGATTAATTGTCTTGTATCCGGTCTCTGGATCTATCGCAGAAACAACATTCTGTAAACCCATATCTATGGAAAACAAATACTCTCCGGTTGCTGCATCAACGGCGTCTAAAATTCCAAGCTTGCCAACATTAACTACTGCCTTACGAATTTCTCCCCGAAATGGAATATTTACAATTTGCCGTTCGAAAGCCCAGTCTAAATCCCATTGATCATTGGCCAGATGTTGGTAGTACCATGCCAGTTCACCTGTATCTGGATGCAATGCGATCGTCGCATTGGTATAGAGGGCATCATTGGTAATTCCATCTCTATTTACCGAATATAGCAATGGCCCAGTGTCGTAAGTTGGTGCTACACCAAAATAAACCAGATTAAGTTCCTCGTCGTAGGCACCAGCATTCCACACCGAACCACCACTTCTTTCCATCATGGTTAAACCGTTCCAGCTATTTCCACCCGGTTCACCAGGCCGCGGAATTGTGTTGAAACGCCACTTCTGCTCGCCTGTCTCAGTATCAAGCCCGAGTACCCAGCCACCTTTTGCAATGCGCAATGAAGTGATTCCCTGTATCAAAGTATCACCGATGATCATTGGCGACATACGCAGATGATACCCAACCAAACCTTCCTCGGTTTCTATTTTATGATCCCAGACAAGTTCACCTGTTTTAGCACTCAACGCTAGAATATGCAGATCAGAAGTAGGAACATAGACTTTGTCATCATGCAGAGCAATACCCTTTTTTTGACTGGAAGGTACAGATGACTCGTGCTGATAGCGCCACAGCAGCGCACCGTTGGTAGCATCAATAGCAAGAATTGTGTCAGGAAAGGTAAATAAAAACATTACTCCATCGTGAACAATCGGGCCGGGATTATTTGGCCCCGCCTGCAATGGCATTCGCCAGGCTAAGGAAAGATCGTTAACATTGTCTTTATTAATTTGATCAAGCGCACTGTATCCCTGATTATCATAGCTGCGTTGCCAAAGTAGCCAATCCTCCTCTGGGGGGTCGATTAGCATTTCACCAGTTACTGGGGTCAGGTTTGCCAGAATCTCTTCAGCCCCTGCTGCAACACTTGTTTCGATCACCACTTGCGGTCCATCATTCATCTCTGGCAACAGGCGGTTCGATTGAAAATCAACTCCCTGTGCCAACGCTTCAGAATCTGGGATTACTCCATTGTAATCAAGAATATAAGCCGTAATATCTTCATAGTCTTGATCTTCAAGACCAGCAGTTGAGCCGGGCGGCATTCTGCGTAATTGAGATGAAAGTTGGTTTATCGGCACGCCGCTCCAGCGAACAGCGAAATCAGGGCCGGACAAGTTTGGCACCACTGTGGCACCTTCAAGATTCAAACCATGGCAGCTCGCGCAATTAAGCTCATAAATTTGCTTCCCAGAGGTTGCCTGGGTCTCGGTATGGACTATCGTCTGCTGGCTACTCGCCTGCATGCTCAGTAGGGCTGTGGCTACGAAAACAAAAAACGCTTTTTTGCTAACTGGAAGACTGATTTTTTTAATGCTCATAATGGCATTCTAATACCTTTTCTGATTACTCGACTTTTATTAAATCAAATTGCCAAAACTAAATTTTTACTTACCTTTCTATTGTAACCACTATGACCGCAACGCCGCCTATCATGGCAGAGCAAGGGTTATTAACTTTGCTTCCGACCCACCACCGGATGCAATCGCGATATACTGCTTCCCATCGATCATATATGACATTGGGGCTCCCTGTGGAATTCCAGGCAGCTCGATTTCATGGACTGTTTCGCCGCTTTTTTTATCCATGGCCCGAAGCATCGGAACTCCATCGGTGATAGCTTGAAACAGAAAAGATTTCGTCACTAAGAGAGATGAGTAAGTACCTATACCGACAGGTCCTGGGTCGGAAATTCCTTTGTCGATAATGATTTGCCTAATTCCCTCCGCGTTTGCTCTCACCCATTCATAATCACCGGTATTCAAATTCACTGCGCTGATGCGACCATAGGGTGGTTTAACTAATGGCAATCCCTGTGGACTTGGAACGTTGCGGATGCCACTGCGAATATATTCAAATTCAGTTTCAGCCGGATCTGTTTTGATGAGCTGCACAACAATTGGATTTGAAATGGATGGAATATAATACATCGAAGTTTCTGGATCGAAAGCAGCACCAGTCCAATTTGCTCCCCCGCCCCAACCCGGCATATTTATTGTGCCGCGCTCAGAAGGAGGTGTATACAAACTGCCATAATCATAGATACTAATTAACTCCAGCGCTTCTGCTCTTAATTCTGGAGTGAAATCGATTAAGGTTTCAGCAGAAATTCCCTGAGGTTCAAACGGCGCTGGTCTCGTAGGAAATGGCTGTGTAGGTGATGCGCGCTCCCCAGGAATATTACTTGGTGGCACCGGTCGTTCTTCAATCGGCCAAACGGGTTCTCCAGTTATTCGATCTAAAACATAAATAAAGCCTTGTTTGGATACTTGAGCGATTGCTTTTATCTCGCGACCATCAACAGTTATATCAACGAGATTTGGTGCAGACGCTAAATCATAGTCCCATAATTCATGATGAGTAGTTTGAAAATGCCACACTCTTTCTCCTGTGGCCGCATCGAGACAAACGATACTGGTGCCAAATAAATTAGCTCCCAATCTCTGACCTCCATACCAATCATTACCTGGTGTACCTACGGGCAGATAGACATAACCTAATTCTCTGTCTGCACTCATTAAAGACCAGACATTAGTAGCACCAGTTACTTTCCATGAATCATTTTCCCAAGTTTCGTTTCCGTATTCACCAGCTTGAGGAATCGTATGAAAAATCCACTCCTGTTCTCCAGTATTTAAATTGAACCCACGAATATGGCCAGGCGGCAGGTCCGTTAACTTCTTAGGAACGCGGCCAAACATCGGATCGTCGTAGATCACTGCACCTAAAATAACAATATCACCAACTATTGAGAGCGCTGCTGAACTCGCATACATTGCTCGGCTTACTTCTCGACCTAATCCAACCGTTAGGTCAACTTTTCCCCCATCTCCAAAATCCGGATCCGGTAATCCTGTGTCGGCATCCAAAGACCAGAGAAAAGCATTGTTCGCCCCCATGATAACTCTTCGTTTTTCCCCTCTCTGCCAGAAACTCGCTCCGCGATGATTAAAACCATTGTTAGCAGGACGACCGTGTTCCCAAGTGTTGGTATTGAAAACCCATTTTTGCTCACCTGTTTTTGCGTTCAGAGCAACCGCGTGCCCCAATGGAGTTGTCACGTAGAGAGTGTCATCGATTTTAATTGGGGTATTTTTGAAACCAGAAGGTACAAACTCTGGACGCTCAAGAAAGGCTGCGTTATCCACAGAATCCCAAATCCAGGCAACCTCCAAGTCGTGAATTGTAACTTCATTAATCTGATCCAGATCAGCATATTTTGAAGAGCCTGGGTCATTAGCATATGTTGGCCAGTCATAGTCAGTAAGCGGCTGCGATTGAGCGGATGACGGAAAGTTTCCAGCTAGAATGAACAACGAAATACCTAGCAGTAAGAAAAGTCTTGTGCGTTGCTTTAGCATTGAGGGCTCCCAGCCTTAAATCATCTATTTTGTTCTTTTTCAGATAAATCAAGACCGGAGAGAGTCGCACAAACAGATAGGCAGATGCAAGGCACACGCGTGCTGCAGAGCTTGTCGGCCGTTCTGCTACTAGTTTTACTACTCTTTTATCCAGTCTAGAAATAGTGGATATTTTTACCTGTATTAATTACTGTTATTCTAGTTTTGTTCCATATTATTATTAGATCACCTAAGTTAATTCAGCAAACAAACTGATTAAGGTTGCCCAGACAGCCTGTAAGATTTGGAGAAGCAAAATGAATCACCGGATACTAGCTTTGAAGCGAAACCGAATCACTGTTACCGCAATACTCTTAGTTGTTTTTACCACTATGTCTTTGTTTAGTAGCACCGTGAATTCTCAAAATCAAGGTGAGTGGCAAGCGCTGCCTGATATGCCAGTTGGGAAGTGGGAACCTGGAACAGTTGTTCTTGATGAAAAGCTCTATATCTTTGGTGGCTATTCCTTTGGCGTAGTGAGCAGCAAGCGTTCAGAGATATTCGACCCAAAAGACGGTAGCTGGACCTTAATTCAAGAACTGCCCAGCGCTATTACGCATATGAATACCGTGCTGGACGGACGCTCTGTTTGGTTTGCTGGCGGATTCAAAGATGGATATAAGGGCCATGCTATCGCTGAGGTGTGGAACTATGATGTCGATCAAGATCGATATACTGCTGCGCCTCTATTGCCGCAAGCAAGAGCCGGCGGTGGATTGGCAATAGTAGGCCGAAAGATGCATTACTTTGGCGGGCTAATGACCGACCGGGATACAGATTCAAGCGATCATTGGGTTTTGGATCTCGACGAGTGGGCAACAGGACCTGCTGTCTGGTCCAACGCCGCGCCCATGCCAGTGCCGCGAAACCAATTCTCTACGGTAGTGTTTAACGAAAAAATTTACGCCATTGGTGGACAGTTCCATCATGACAGTATGCAATTGGATCAACCGAGAACAGATATCTATGATCCTCAAAGTAACTCCTGGAGCAGCGGACCCGACCTACCTAAAGGTCATTCACATGCTGAAGGGTCAACCTTCGTCCACAACAACCAGATATACATGCTAGGAGGTCACACCACTCCAGCAGGAGGATCGAAGTCTCAAGATCCTGATATATTGCGTTTAGCAGAGGGCGGCCAGTGGCAAAAAATTGGTGAGCTACCAACACCTTTGTCTTCACCAGCGGGTGCAATTATTGGTGATAAATTGTTCGTTGCCGGTGGCGCACACCCTGGTAGTACCGTTATTGGGAAAATGTGGGTGCGCCCTGCACCTTAATATTGCATAAGCTGCATAAATCTTCTAAAACAGATTCTCGGACATCTAAAATAAATCAGCGGATATATTAATATGAAAATTGTAAAAATAGTTAGCCAAGTCGTAGGGATTCTTCTACTTATACCAGGACTAATTTTCGCTACCTTAAGGTTCGACAATCGAACTGCAGATGGTCCTTCAATTCTTTTTCCTGGAGGAGAATTAGTTTCTGGAACTTTACATACAGGTGCAGACCCTGACTGGGGTTTTACCGATGACATTTTTACGGTGGAATTGCAGCTGAATGATCCGATCAGTTCCAGGCTGATCTACATTATCGAGGCCGAAGGAAAAATCTATGTTGTCTCAGGCTATATGTCTTCAACCTTGGGCAGAATTTGGAAGCATTGGGCAGTAGAAGCTGACGAGGGTGATGGCATGGCCGTGCTCAGAATTGGTGATACTCGCTACGAACGAAGAATCGTACGAATAGAAGAAGGCGATGTTCTCAATGGAGTTTCAGCAAAACTTATTACAAAATATGGTGGTGGTGAAGCTACCGAACAAGCAATTGAAAGATCACGCAGAGGTATTGAAGCTGGAAATACCTGGGCTTTCGAGTTAGCACCACACTAACTGATGTCAATAAAAATTTATTCTTCATAAATATGGTCAATCAAGCATCAAATTTTTACTAAGGAACTTAAATCAATGAAAACAAAAAATTACTTAATCTTGTGTGCAGCATTAGTCTTGTTAGTTCCACTAACTATTTTATTCACTCCAGGTCTATCTGATTCCATAGAAACACGAATGTTAACTTATCTAATGACGAATGCTCGCTAATAATTGGTTGTAGTTACAGAAAAATTGGGCACTAAATGACTCGCCAAGAAAGCTCGATACAATTAGCATTTCATCATCGCATTGCTATGCCGTTAGATATTCCAGCCATCAACGATCTAATAAACATTTCTATTACAGAGAACATGAAACCCTATCTCTCCGCTAAAGAAATAGAAGCGGCAAAGGAAACCATGGGTGTTGACAGAACGCTCATAGAAGATGGCACTTACTTCATAATTGAAAAAACGATTGGAAATAAATCACTAATGGTAGGCTGCGGTGGTTGGGGGAAACGTAAAACTCTCTATGGTGGAGATCACACTGCCGGTAGAGATGATAGCTTGTCTGACCCAGCTACTGATGCGGCTCGCATCAGAGCTATGTATTCTCTCCCTGCTTGGACAAGAAAAGGCATTGGCGCACTATTGCTTAAGCTTGGTGAAGAAGCTGCCCGCAATGCAGGCTTTAACACTATAGAGCTTGGGTCCACAATTTCGGGCGAAGCACTCTATTTAAAATGCGGCTACAAAGAACTAAGTCGGGAAATACTCATAGCCAATAATGGCTCTGAAAATTTAATAATTACCATGTCCAAACAATTCTAATTGAGATTAGGGCCGCTCTGGTTACAAGTTTAATAGTTAATGCTTAAGCAAAGATTAGTCAACAAAGAAGACCAGCAATTTACTAGATGTATTTAAAAATGGATCATTATTAACCAATAACTAAGCTCCTTCTGCCATCTTTCACCAAGAATAAAAAATACATATTCTTGATGAAGGCTATATTAGTACCGGTTTTAATTATTTTTTTAGCTACCTCATATAAACAATATTGCATAAGCTTGCATCTCTCTGGCGTAAATTCATTGTTACGATAAACCGGGCTTGCCATCTATATCTCTATACTGCCTCTAGATGAAACCAACGCATGCCAGCGCCATAGATTTAATAGCGTGTCATCTGGTTTTAAATCAACCATGGTGGCCGCAAAATCAATACTACAAAGCAGAGTAATATCAGCAATTGTGAATCTGGATCCTGCCACGTACTCAGCACTGGAAAATTCATTGTCTAACCTTCCGTAATACTTCTTAACATTCGCGTCACTCACTTCTTTAGCTTCTGGAATGTTCTTGTAAACTCCCTTCTTAGCAACTATCGGTCCATGAATCCAAGAAGTACCAACTTGCGACATCAGCTCCGTTTCCATCTGACGATTGCGCATTTCGATCTGCCCAAGCTCGTAGGCATCGCTACCAAATAAATTTGGCTCCGGACAAATAGCTTCGAGATAACGGCAGATAGCAATGGATTCAGATAAACAGCGACCATCGTCTAATTCCAATACTGGCACTTTCCCACTGGGATTCTTTGCCAAAAATTCCGGCGTCTTGTGATGACCTTGAGATAAATTCACTTGGACCAATTCATAATCCAAGCCTTTTTCAGCTAAAACTATTCTGACTCTTCGGGGATTTGGTGCTGTACCGTAATCATAGAGTTTCATAAACAGTGGAATTCCTTTCAGTTAGTCTGGAAATAGAATGTAGTGGTAATAAGTCACTTAAATAATTTAGTTAAAAAAATAGTACTGAGTCAATAGCTGGCGGAGAACTTTAACATAATAATTCCCTACTAGGCTCAGATGAAAACTCTAGCTAAAGAAGAAAAGACTAAACTAAGAACCAGGATTCAGGCTAAGTAACTTTAAGCAAAGTCTCATGGAATAATTTAAGTGCTGCACTAGTGAATGCCAGCATATTCTCTTCGCGATCAGTGGAATAGGTTTCAATCTTAATAGATGCTTCGACTGGCCCAGCAATACCAACAACACTGACTCCGGCACCATCACCATAAGGAGTTCCTGTCGGCCCTGCAGCTCCTAATTCTGCAATTCCCCAAGTTGTGCCAAGCTTGGTCTGTGCCCCATGGGCAAATTCGATTACCATTTCTTCACTTAGTGGTCGCAATATCCTTAATTTTTCCAAATCGAGATTTAAAAAGGCAAGACGTGACTTCTTAGTATAAACAACACTACCGCCACGATAAAAACTGGATGCACCGGGCACTGCAAGCAGATTGGCAGAAATTAATCCACCAGTGCTAGATTCGGCCACCGACACAGTGTGTTTATTCTGTTTCAGTATCTCAGCTACTGAGAAAGCCTGTTCAAGTAAAAAACTCATAAAATTCAGCTTATTCCTAATAATTGATTCGATTCTCTAGAATTGAGAATTCTTCAAGATGAGAATGGATTCTAACAGTAATTCGCTTTATTCTGACCTACCGTTAATCCCATTAGGAAATAGCTCCATGCCAAAATTGCTCTGGCTCATCCCCATTCTATTGTTGCTCAGTAGTTGTCGTGCAGCAGTAGTCGATGGCAGATCAACACGAACACAACCTGAGACAGACATGGGCCTCTACTCCCCCTCGCAGCATGCTTTGTACGACGGGCGCTTCAAATTACTTGGCCAGAACATTTATCATGCTGGTTCGCTCAATGATTCCTCACCATGGGATCACATGGACAATGAAGCTCGTAACCTGCGCTCCGTTGATGGAGAGATCTATATTGATGTCAATGAGATCAGTAACACCGGTGAGTTTTGGGCTGAGATGCAATTACCAGAAGGCAGGTATCGAGTAGATCTAGAACTCTTCAATGAATTCTCGCCCTGCCAAGATGGGGGTATCGCCGCCTATCTATTTGAGCATGGTAATGCCGGCTGCGGAGATGCCAACTGGCCGAAGAGTTTTCTATTCGTCGCCGGCTGGGGCTTTGGAAAGGCCACACTTAATGGACAACCATTGTACGAAGATTACGAAATTCATTTCATGGTTACTCAGGGTATGCGAGATAGAGAGAGTTTACAGGTGCAGCTAGACCCTGACTCAGGCGAGGCCGGATCAATTAATCCAGCTATGCAACAATTAGACTTTTTTATTCGCAGCCCAGCACGGAATGAAAGCAATTACCCTAACAGAGAAGTGTTTGATCATTTTTTTGCAATGGATGTGATGTGGAAAAATTAACTTTCGAAGTAGCTTTTTAGCTTGGCTAAACCTTCATTGATATTATCCACATCAATTCCCGAATAGGCAAAACGCACATATTGGTTTTTTTCGCTTTCCAATGATCTACCAAAATGTTTGCGAGTGCAAAATGACACATTAGTGTTAATCAGCGCCTCTTCCATCAGCTGATTTACATCTCCAATACCTTTCCGAGCCATGATCTCCGAAACATTCGGAAACAAGTAGAAAGTACTATTTGGCGCCGCTATCGATAGTCCTGTAATTGCATTCAGGCCATTCACAGCAGCATCCCTGCGCCGTCGTAATTCATCTAATATAGAATCAGGCTCAGATGTATCACCTTCAATAACGTGTACCATCGCCTGTTGAATAAAATGAGTGGTGCAAGACTCGATATTCGTATTCAATTTATTGAAAACTTCAATTACCTTTTTTGGGCCGATAGCTGCCCCCAAGCGCCAACCCGTCATGGCAAAGCGCTTTGAACAAGTGTAGAGAATTATTGATCGTTCCTGCATCCCGGGAAGATTTACGATGGTGTCAGGTTTGCCACTATATTGAATTTCGAAGTAGGCTTCATCACTCAAAACCCATAAATCATGCTCAATGGCGAGCTCCGCTAAAGCTTCCATCTCTTCTCTGGAAGACTGTGCACCATTGGGATTTTGAAAATTGTTATAAATTAATGCACGAGTATTTCGGTTGATACCAGCCCTTATGGCATTCAGATCGAGATCAAATCCTGAATCGGTTTCTATGTACCCATAGGGAACTGCAACTCCGCCCTGATACTCAATTTGTGATTCATAGATAGGATAGCCAGGGTTAGGATAAAGCACTTCGTCTGCCGGATTCATTACTGCAGACAAAAATTTTCCAATTACTGGCTTGCCGCCGGGCTGGATAGATACATTCTCTGCGCTATAACTTAAGCCTCTCTTCGCTCCTACATCCCTCGCTATTGCTGCCCGCAAAGCTGGAATTCCAGCTCCTGGACAATACCCAGTATGGCCGTCAGCTATAGCTTTCTGAGCTGCCTCAACAATATATCCCGGCGTTGGGATATTTATATCGCCAAGATGGAAGGGATATATTTTATTCCCTTTTGCACCCCAAGCTGCAGCCGCCGCTGAAACAGCAAAGGCTGTTTCAGTGCCTAGCTTCTCCAATTGATTTGCGAATTTCATTCCCTGCCCAACCCTATTTACTAATTCTTTTTTGGTATTTCTTTTTTGTTAACTCGCTCTTCATAATTTGCCGTCACGTGCAATTTATTTGAAATTACGAATTGATCCAATTTCGGTACAATTTACTAAGGCCAAATCAAGTCTGCAGGATGTGGCACTCGACTCACAAGAGGAATTACCTTTGGAATATATAATTCAGTAAAGGCCTTTGCTTGCTTATGCCTATCCAGATCTTCTTGAGTTTCCCACTGTTCAACTAAAATGAAATGTTGTTTGTCCGCTTGCGAATGATATACCTCAAAACGCACACAGCCAGGCTCTTCACTGGACCGCCTTGCCTGTTCCGCAAGTAAGGATTTAATTTCCTTAACATCTGATTCGTTATTCACAGTTAAGACTACATTATTATAAATCATGATACCGTACCCAATCTTTGCTATTGAAACCTGCACAATTAGTTATTGCCCGAGTCATTCTCATATGCTGACTGACTATATTCAAGCTGCAGAAGATACATCTATAAAATAGATTTCAATTTTTTAGCTCTGTTTTCACCCACAAACACTGCTATTTTCCAAAATTTGGCAAGTCTCCATTTATAAAACGTCTCACTCTATGTTTAAATTAACCAAAATAGCAGCAAATCAGCCCAATCTAACTGGATAAGTAAATCCTTGGAGCTTTCCTAGTGCACGCAAAAAAACAAAGAATAATTACCATTGGCCTTTTACTCTGCCTATGCTCCATGAATAGCAGCGGTCAGAGCATCGAAGATGAAACGGTAGCGTGGCTTCAAGGTCTGATTAGGCTAGATACAATCAATCCTCCCGGGAACGAAACTCGCGCAGTCGAATATCTCGCAGAGATTTTCGACGCAGAAGGCATAGAATATGATTCTGTGGAAAGCGCGCCGGGAAGAGGGAATATTTGGGCTCGACTCAAGAGCAGCCAAGCAAATCCTGAGCCGGGACTGATTCTGCTTCAACACACAGATGTAGTACCTGCTGATAAAGAATTTTGGACTATTGATCCTCTTTCCGGTGATATAAGAGATGGTCAAATACTTGGCCGCGGTGCTCGGGATATGAAAGGGCTCGGCGCGCTCCAATTATCTACTTTTTTAAGCCTGCATCGATCAGGTGTAGCGCTCAATCGCGATGTTATTTTCCTGGCCACGGCTGATGAAGAGGCTGGAGGCTACTTTGGTGTGGGCTGGCTGATTGAAAATCGTCCGAAAATATTTGAGGGAGTCGGTTTTCTATTAAATGAAGGCGGTGGTAGCAGTCGGAATAATGAGAAAATCGTCTTTGGTGTAGAAGTGACTCAAAAGGTTCCTGTTTGGCTGCGACTAAATTCTGTTGACGTTCCAGGGCACGGATCTTCACCACGACCTAATTCCTCTGTTACTCGTATAGTGAGAGCACTAAATACGATTCTCGAAAATCCCTTTCCACCACGAATTATTGCCCCCGTAGCGGAGTATTTTTCGGCACTTTCGGTAGATATGGATGAAGAATGGGCCCCTGCTTACAGCAGTATCGATCGCGCAATTCAAGACCCACAATTTATTGAGAGACTTCATGCGGACCGACCTGGTCACCACTCGCTGACTCGGGACACTTGTTCTATGACTCGGCTGAGCGGCTCCAGCAAGATCAATGTCGTCCCTCCATCCGCATGGGCGGAATTAGATTGCCGTATTCTTCCTGACAAACCATCGGAGCAATTCATAGCCGAATTACAAGAATTGATCGCAAACACAGGTGTGGAAATTGAAACCATTATGGCATTCACTCCAGCGATTTCAGATACGAACTCGCGCCTGTTTGATGCAATCCAAAATGTCACCAGGGAGCTGTATCCTGGCTCAAGAGTCTTACCCTCAGTAAGCACTGGCTTTACTGACAGTCATTTCACACGAGACTTGGGGATCGTTAGTTATGGTTTTAATCCCTTAATTACTGATAGCGGCGAACATACCGGCGTTCATGGAAATGATGAGCAGGTTCGAGAGTCAGCATTTCGACAGGCTGTTGGAGATTACTATGCAGTGGTGCGGAATGTAGTGACTGATTAAAAAATTTAATCGAACTTCAATGCATTAAGAGCGTTCGCATCATCAACTTCCATGGTGACGACGTTGTAATCACCCAACCACATAAACAACACTAAATTTCACGAAGTACTTATTTTATGTTCTATGAACCAAAGAAAAAAAACCATGGCCTTTCCAAAAATCCGTTTAATAGTCTAATAGTCCCGAGACCAATCGGATGGATTAGCTCAGTCGATGGGAAAGGGGTGTTTAATCTTGCTCCCTATAGCTTTTTTAATGCGGTATGTTATCGACCACCAACCGTAATGTTTTCTTCTGGTGTCGGTAGTGGCGACGACAAAATGAAAGACTCTCTGAGAAATATTGAAGAAACCGGCGAATTTGTCTGCAATCTTGCGAATTGGGAAACTCGAGAACAAATGAATCAGTCATCTGCTTCTGTGTCTCCGGAAATCGATGAGATTGACCTTTCGAACCTAACCTCAATTGCCTCTGAGATAATTAATGCTCCTCGTATTGCCGAAGCTCCAGTGCACCTTGAATGTCGTTATTTAAAGAGTATAGATATACCCACGTGGAGTGACACCGATGTTTATACAATGATACTCGGCGAAGTTGTCGGCATTCACATTCGAGATGATCTCATAACTGAGACAGGGCTAGTTGATGTAGCAAAGATGCTACCCATCGGTAGAATGGGATATAACGACTATACACGTGTCGATGCTAATAGTTTATTCACAATGGATCGACCAAAATAGATATAATTGGGCAAAATCTTTTCAAGTGATCAATAAAAATTCTGAGAGCATAAACTTTGTTGGCTTGGCTTTTTGGCTTGGTATTATAGGCATCAGTCTTTCCCTATATTTTCTCTACCCTGAGCTATTCGCCCCTCAGCAGCTACGAAATCTGTTTTCCGAAAACCTTGTACCAGGGCTATCACTCTATTTTTTAGTATCTACCTTGCGAGGTTTCACTCTAATCCCATCAACACCATTTGTGTTCGCTGGGATATTGATTTTTCCACCTTGGCCTCTGTTCATAGTTAATTTTATTGCGGTCTATACTTCATCGGCCATTGTTTATTACATGGCGAGAGCGATTAAGTTTGATCGTTATTTCCATGAAAAATATCCACAGAAAATTGAAAAGCTCACTCAACTATTAAGAAAAAAAGAGCTGCCAGTCATTAGCATTTGGGGTTTTCTGCCGATGGTTCCAACAGACATGATTGTCTACGTTTGCAGTGTCTTGCGAATAAGTGTTTTAAAAACTCTAGTTGGAACTTCAATTGGTGAAGGGGCGATTTGTGCGATTTACATATTTGGTGGTTACTACACTCTAAGCAGTATCTTCAATATCGCTTAAGGCTATTTATTCCAATCGCAATCCCAAAACTCACAATCTACTGTTTCTCTAATTAGCCAACATCTTCAGAATCGAAGGTGTCGACTAGATAAGATTAAATTAAAGTTACGAACATAAGAAATGAGCCTGGTTTTCATCGTATCTCAATCTCTCAGATGAGACTCCGATGAAAACCAAATCTAGAAGAGCTTAGTCTGAAGCGTCCTGCTCTTGAACTCGGGCACCACTTAGACGGCTATCCATCGCGTAGTTTCCCTCATGGCAAGCATACTCATACTGAGTGTATTCACTGTCTGATTTATAAGGAAAAGCTACTGTCCACGGTGCTGTATAAGTTTTCGGGTCATCAACAGTTAGCGTGTAACGGAGAGTATTCTCGTCCTCGATGGTAAACGTTTCTATCATCTTGCGCCCTTCATTCTGAACCGCATTGCCAGCACCAGACCCAGGTGCACGCATATTGCCAACGTGGCGAAAATTCGTTGATTCAATAATTAGAGTATTCCCCTCCCAGTGTCCTCGAGGATCACCTTCCCAAAACTTAATTTTTTCATTAACGTGGGGCCCAGCATCAATAGGAATAATACGCGCATTGTGAATCATCTCACTATGGATCATAACAAACCCTGGTGACTGGGTAATTAACTTACCGTTGTTGTAGGCTGTCGGCATCATCATCCCGAATACCCCGCGGGAAATACACCTGTCTCCCGATTCAACATTCGCCGCCGTATCGTGTTCGTGTTCCACGTTATAAGCTTTGGCAGCTATTGCGCCTTCAGTAAAAGCCGGTCGGCGGCCATTTGGTGGATCGACGATCAGTGCTGGAGCATCTGCTTCGGCGTCAGACCAATACCAGTCAAACCAATAGTTTTCATAAGCTCCCACGCCGGTGCTGTTCTCAAATCCAGTCCATACCGCACCCTTTCTGCCTTCGTCACGAGTTTTTATGAATACAGCTACTTCTTCTTGTGTTGGAATGCGGCCCTGAAATTGATCAGCCAGTTCCAGTGGCGTTGCTGTCGCACCAACATTATTCCACATGCCGGTGATATCAGGCTGACCATCGGAAAGTATCTCTGGTGTATACAGTGATTGCGCACTCAGACCGAAACTTAGAGAGAGGCTTATAGCCATAGCAATAACGTTGGATATAGGAGTTATTTTGGGTAAAGCTGAAATATTTTTCATTTTCTTGCCTCAGCTGGAAATTTGATTTTAAAGCGTTATCCCGATATTAGTACAAATCGCACTAAAAACTGAAACTTTTTAGTCCGAATTAGCTTGTCTGATTTTACATATTTTAAAAGGAGCGATCCAAAAAGTTATTAATTTGCATCAAACCTTCAACAAATCGCTCTTTTACACGCACTTGATCAAAAAATACTGCAGCTAGCATAGCCTGCGCCTGGAGTCACTTCATAGAAGAGTAGCCATTCAGCAGATAAGTGCGTCTTCCAAAATACTTGGGCATCATACTGAGATGGCAATAGATTCTACTCTCCGTAAACACCTTTAAATCAAAGAAGTCATGAGAATAATCCACTTTTTACAAGCATCTTTATTGCTACTCGCAGCAAATGAAGTTTATGCACAACCTCTGATAAGCGAGCCTTTAACCTTTGCTCGAGCTCCAGATGTTAGTTATATCAGTTGGCAAGAGCATATTATCGACCGTCCAGAGATCGCCCGCTTCGCTCTTAGCGCCAGTGATGGCCGATCTGGATGGTGATGGAGATATGGATTTCCTAGGAACACGAGGAAGAAGTGTGCCTTATGATGGCGTTTACTGGATTGAACAAGTTCGTAGCAGATCACCTAAAAATAATTTCTAAAGGGGTCGCGTTACTGAGAGTGATAAAATTCCTTTACGAATGTGATCCTAATCCAAAAATCTCAATCAGCCTTTTAGTGTTTAACTGTTAACTCCATTACTCTTTAATACTTCCTGTTAATTTTACTTTACACTCAACTCATATGGAGGGCGGCTATCTGTCATGATTAGATTTAGTTTCGTCTGCGCTTTCTTTAAATTCAATAAATCGCTTAGTTCTAACATTTCGCACTCATCCTCTACCATTTGAGTAACTGTCACTGGATAAAATTTACAATCGTCTGGGCGGTCAAAGTAAATAGTGCAGATGTATTTGCCCTGCGTTGGCTCACGCCTTAACCATGGACATTGATGCAGTTGAGTATCGGTCTCGGGATTCTTCCAAATTTCCCCATCATGAACATACTCGAATATTTCAGGTCTAAAAGTCTCCCAAAAATCAAGCTCACTTTCTGACACAGAAAGCCTATCACCACCGTATTTTGTGCAACACTTCCCGCATTGATTACACTCTTTCAAATGAGAATCGCCATTACTAAGTTTTAGATGGGCATAAAAAGAAAACCGGAGTTGGCTATTAAATAGCTCGCTCCAATTTTCTAATCGAATACCCTGAATTCAAAGATTAACGAAACTAATTTCCAGCAGCTAACGCATCGGCTTCTTGCACTCTTGCGCCTCGCAAAATATTTACCATGCCATAGTTGCCTTCATGACAAGCATATTCATAGAGTAATCCGGCAACTTTTGTCATAGAGACTATAGCGGTAAACTTATCCGAATAAGTTGAAGGGTCATCGATAGTAAATTCGTAATCTACAGTCACCTGATTGGTACGAGTAAAACGCTCAATTAATAATTTGTCTGTGGATGTGCCCGTTGAACCAAAGCTACCTGTTAGACCATTAAAATTACGCGTTTCAACAACGAGAGTATCACCGTCCCAATAACCGCGAGAATCTCCAGACCAGAATCTGACATTGTCATCTATAGCAGGAAAGTCAGCTGGCGAGTCTGAGATTGGAACTATGCGAGCGTCATGGACCATTTCCGTCAAGATAACTACATGATCATTGTTCTGGAAGATCTGAACGTTGTTGTTATAAAGACTTGGAATAAATGGAGGTCCTGCGTTGAAACCAACCAAGCACCTTTCGGAGAGACCTCTATCCTCAGGGCCGTCCGTGCCAATACCACCACCAATAATCAGCGCCGGTCTCGTCGCCCTTGTGGTAGCCGAGCCGTAATTACCAATTTGAGTCGTAGCACCTTCAGCCAATGGCGGAATACGACCATTTGCCGGATAGACAATGTGTGATGTGCGAACAGTATCCCCTATGCCAGCGTTCTCAATCCAGAAATCATTATAAGACTCATCTACGCCCGAAATAGGTAGGGCTGAATCGGAATTAGCATCTGCCTCAGCGCGACGGGCTAATGCATCAACTATTTCTTGTTCCGTGAGAAATTCACGCTCACCATATTGTGTAGGCCGCTGCAGCGGCACATTGGATGAAAAATTCCAGACGCCTTGCAAGTCAGGCTGACCCCATTGGGTGCGAGGGGCCTCATAAGCGTCAGCTGCAAACGTGCCAAAAGGTATAATTAGAGTAAGTGCCAAAAGCAGTTGCGAGTTTATTTTCTTCATTGTCTGCTCCAGTTAAAAGGGGAACGAACTAGGTATGCATAGCTTAGCATGAAATTTAATTTTTTTATCTTCACCGCAAGTAGCTCTTTATATCAACTACCCCAAGATGTCGAAGTGGTGAATGGCGCTTTTTTCTCCTCAAATCATCAAGAAGTGATTGATCGCCTCGACGCATCAACATCGGAAAAATAATCTGGTTTCAGTAAAAGGTGATATGAGTGACGATCGGGAGTATAGACTAAATTTTACTGAAAGCGCTCGTATGAGCATGAATAGTATGTCAAATCTATTCATGATCTCTACTTTGGAATTCGCCGACTCAGACGCTCGAAACCGGTATTTTGGTATCGTCCTGCAATCTTAATTTTACCAGAGAGATCGTTTCACCATGCCATTCTGCCATAACCTGCCACGGAGGCCAGCACATTAGGGTATGCAGTGTTTCGATAGAATAGGCGATGAAAGGTCGCGCTTTTATACTAACGACATCGAATTAAGTATTCGTGAATCACGAATAAATGCTTTTGGGGAACATATAAATAGTCGAGATTTAATTTATCTTTTGGGTATAAGAACTCTGGCGGATGGATCGAAATGCTGTAGGCGTGTCCGATTTGATCGGCCGGATTTTGGCCATCATTTTCGAAGAGTTAGAGTATTGTTGCTCGTTTAGTGGAAGAAAATTAGCCTAAAAATTACTGGTAAGTTTTAGGCTCCAGCCTCATAACTATTCTCTCTCAAGCTAACTGACTAAGCCTTTGCTGAGAGGCTTAGCGTTCGCTAGCCGGCAGATTTTCCTGCACTCGTGCTCCGCGCAAGATATTTACCATTCCATAATTACCTTCATGACAGGCGTATTCATACAATTGTCCCGCAACTTTTGTCATTGGGACGATAGCAGTAAATTTATCTGTGAACGTTGACGGATCATCGACGGTGAACTCATATTCGACGGTGATTGGGCCATGCCGAGTAAATCGCTCGGTCAAGACTTTATCGTAAGAGGTGCCAGCGGCGCCAAAGCTTGAACTTAGTCCATTGAAGTTTCGAGTTTCTACAACTAAGGTTTCTCCATCCCAGTAACCTCTAGAGTCACCAGTCCACAATCTCACATCATCGTCCAGTGGTGCGTTGCCTCGCGGCGAAAGTGGAACCATTCGCGCATCGTGAATCATCTCTGTTACCAGCACCACGGTGTCTTGATGTTGGATAATCTGTAGATTGTTATTGTATAGACTCGGAATCATCGGAGGACCCGCGTTAAATCCAATGATGCAGCGCTCTGAAAGGCCACGATCTTCAGGGCCATCGGTGCCGATGCCGCCTGCCGCAATTCTTACCGGGCGAGATTCGCCTGTTGTATCACCACCATAAACGCCCTGTCCTGCGATAGCGCCTTCTACTAAAGAAGGTAGCCGCCCATTGCTTGGATAGACTATGTGGGATGTACGCACATCACCGCCGATTCCAGCATTTTCGATCCAGAAATCATTATAGGATCCGTCTACGCCCTCTATATCAAGCGCAGCATCAGAACTAGCATCTTGAGCTGCTCGACGACGCTGAATTTCCTCAACTTCGTCAGCAGTCAAAAACTCTCGCTCACCAAAATTTGCTGGCCGCTGCATCGGTCTATTAGATGAGAAATTCCACACGCCCTGCAGATTAGGTTGGCCCCATTCTGTTCGCGCAGCTTTATAGTCATCAGCCGCAAGGCTGCTTAATGGCAATACAGTAGAAAAAGCAAATAGGCAGGCAACGCTCAGTTTTTCCATGGGTTACTCCGTTGTAATTTTGACCGAACATGCGAAACCTTAGCTTAATCGCTAATTCAGCACAATTTATTTATCCTTCCATGACTAGAAATGGCCTACCGCATATATATTTTTTATACACAGATCTAACCCAATATTTGGCGTTTACTCACACTCCAGTCTTACCAAGGGACTTACGTCTTCTTCGTAGTCAACACCATCAACAGCAAAACCGAATAGATTCAAAAATTCTTTCTTGTAGCCCTGATAATCACCAATTTCAAATAAATTTTCTGAGGTAACTTGAGGCCAAAGCTCTTCAATTTTCCCCTGCACATCGCTCTTTAATTCCTCCTGATCTCTGCGCAATCGCCCCTCGCCATCAGTTTCCGGATCATTTATACAAAGCCCCTTCGTAAACAAGCCATACACCTGTTCGACACAACCTTCGTGAACACCTTTTTGTTTCATGATTTTAAATAATAAAGACAAATATAAAGGCATTATAGGAATTGCTGCCGAGGCTTGAGTAACAACTCCTTTTAAAACTGACACATAAGCTGCACCACCAATCGCATTAAGGTTTTTCTGAATCTCAATTTGCTTACTATCCAGATCTTTCTTCGCCCGACCAATTGTACCGTGCCAATAAATATCCCAGGTGACTTTTTCTCCGATGTAGGTATATGTCGTAGTCTTACAACCATTAGCAAGCACCCCTGCTTCAGCCAAAGCATCCATCCACATCTTCCAATCTTCTCCTCCCATGACCGCGATAGTGCCATCGATGTCTTCCTGGCTTGCAGCTTTTAAGTTCACTTCTTGAATTACGTCTTTGTTAGTGTTTACTCCGATTTTCGTGACATCCTGGCCAATCGGTTTCAGGCAAGAAACAAATACCTCACCAGTATCTGGATGTTGGCGCCTAGGCGAGGCAATACTGTAAATAACCATATCGATAGTGCCGAGATCTTCCTTGATCAAGTTAATAGTCTTTTCCTTTATCTCATTTGAAAATGCATCACCATTAATACACTTGGCGTAGAGACCCGCAGATCTAGCTTCTGCTTGGAACGCTGCAGAATTATACCAACCAGCAGTGCCAGTTCTATGTTCTTCAGCTGGCTTTTCAAAAAATAACCCAATGGTGTTTGCATTGGCTCCAAATGCTGCTGAGATAATAGATGAAAGGCCATATCCTGTGGAGGCGCCAATAACAAGAACATTCTTCGGTGGGTTTGCAATCGTCCCGAAATTCTCTTTTCCCAGGCCTTGAACATAATCTATTTGTTCGCAAACATTTGTCGCACATCCCGTGGGATGCGCGTTTATACATATAAACCCACGAACTTTAGGCTTGATTTCCATTTGTTAGCTCCTGGCTACAGTTTTCTCAATCGCGTTATTCTAAAGCTAGAGAAGGAAAAGGGAAACGGAAGCTATCATAGTTCTCGCTAGAGTTAAGTACTCCCATAAAAAAGATTCAATTGGACCTAATCGCCAATCGCCGTAATAATGACCCTCTTTGTTTCGCAATCGCCGGATCACAGTGAATGTCTTCGGATAAATTTCGCAATACAACAGTGACTGCCGTAGTTATTGCCAATATGGTTGGAACCGGTGTTTTTACCAGCCTCGGGTTCCAGCTTTTGGATATTCGGTCTGGATTCGCATTGCTGATGCTTTGGGCTATTGGAGGATTGGCAGCACTTTGCGGCGCCATGACTTACGCAGAGCTTGGAGCTGCCCTGCCACGCAATGGTGGGGAATATAATTTCCTTTCTCGCATTTACCATCCCGCAGCAGGATTTGTCTCCGGCTGGGTTTCTGCAACAGTGGGTTTCGCAGGACCAGTGGCTCTGGCCGCAATGACATTCTCTGCCTATGCCATGACTGTATTGCCAGAAGGCGGCAATATATTGCTCGGAAAATTTCTTGCCGCTGCCGTGCTAATACTATTAACCATTGTCCATGCTAGCAATCGCAAAAACAGTGGCAGAGTCCAATTGATATTCACTATCCTAAAAGTCGCCGTTATTTTACTTTTTTGTCTTGGCGCTATTTTTGTTACCGAAGAACCACAAGCGGTTAGTTTTCTGCCCCTGACCGAAGACGGGGCATTAATGACTAGTGGCACATATGCAGTTGCCCTCATCTATGTAAGCTATGCCTATACCGGCTGGAACGCTGCGACCTATCTTAGTAGTGAAGTAGAAAACCCCCAGCGCAATCTACCTTGGATTCTTATGATTGGAACCCTAGTGGTGATGGCTTTATACGTAGCATTAAATTTTGCTTTTCTCTATACCGCACCTATGGAGGCTATGGCGGGTAAAGTTGAAGTTGGATTTATTGCTGCCGAATTTGCCTTCGGCGAAGTAGGTGGCCGCTTTACTGGGTTGGTATTAGCGCTGCTCTTAATCTCTACGGTTAGCGCTATGACTCTGGCAGGACCCAGAGTAATTCAAGTCATCGGCGAAGATTTTCCGGCGTTGCGCTTTCTTGGGCGCACCAATAAACATGGAGTACCGGCCACTGCTATTTATATTCAATCTAGCATTGCAATGTTGTTTATTTGGTCGTCTACTTTTGAGTCGGTTCTGGTGTTTGCAGGTTTTGTTCTTGCACTGAATAGTTTTGTGACAGTAACAGGAATATTTGTGTTGCGCTGGAAACAACCTGATTTACCGAGACCCTATAAAACTTTCCTTTATCCGCTCCCCCCACTTATTTATCTGACGTTGACCGGGTGGACGCTCTATTTCGTTTTAACTACTAGACCAGCAGAAGGCCTAGTTGGGTTGGGAATTATTGTTTCTGGATTGGTTGTTTATTTCTTTTCTTCCCGGAAACCCTAGTTAGAGAAAGGTGCCACGCATTGGTTAACTCTTTTCGTCAATTATGCGCTTGGACTTTCCTTGCGATTACTCATGGAGAGGGAGTGGCTAGGATTCGGAATCGTCTTCTTTTACCATCTTCCTAGGATCATCCAGGCCACCGAACGCTGCAAATAAGGAATCAAAAAAACTCGAGAGCTCTAATGTCATTAGGGCAAACTCCTGATCAAATTTCTGAGCTTTGCTTTCCTCTGTAAAGCTCGGGTTTTCTTCTTTCATTTCCTCAAAATGAAGCCGCTTAATGGACAAATCATCCCCAATGTTACAGCTTAGGATATTGTTCCAGAGTACCCCCAAATTCTTTGCCTGCTTACCAGCGTCGATGTGCGCTGTGATCTCATCACTGCTGAGATCCTGGCCTTTACAACGCACCACGTTGCTTCCATCCAGAGGATTAAACAATTCACAATCTTCGCTTATCTCAAAATTGTTGCTGGCTTTGTGATTTTTTAACCAACGAGTCATGACATCACTTGGTGCCCGTTTACTATTAGGCAGACCAACAGGGAACGTGCCAAGCGTGTCACGCAGTAAACTGACGAATTCTTCCGCCTTTGCTGGCGCTGCCGCATTAACCACCAGCAGATTCTCCTTCGGTGATAGGTATGCGTGAGTCAGTTGACTGCGCGTGAAAGCTTGTGGGAGCAGGATAGCACTCATATCTTCTTGGATTTGCTTCTTTTCTTTACGGTATATCTTGCGGGCCTGCCGCTCTTCAATTTCCATGATTTTGGCATCAGCTGCTTCTCGAATAACAGATGCTGGTAACAGGCGATCCTGCCTTTTGGCGCACAACATGATGTAATCACCAACTGCATGGGAGTACATAGTTTCTTTATCATCGCCAGCATTGAGAGAGTTACTATCAATCGGTCCAACCCAGCCCATCGTTGATCTTTCATAGCTATTACAGGGACGAAAGGGTTTATCAGCGAGCGCCGCTTGTAGATCATCCATGGAACTATCGAAAGGTTTAGTGAGACAGTAAAGACGTAAATTCTTGAACCACATAAATCAGCATCCTGCAAAGAGTCGGCATTTTGATGGAGGTCGCCGATTATGCTATAGGAGTTGTTGGCTTTAAAGAGTAAAAGGGGAAACTGAAGAAATTAAATTGAATCTCGATCTAGAAATATTAATGCGGCTTTTTCATACCCTAAAGCGTATTTGATAGTCGGCTTTATCGTCTTGAAATCCGACCGAATAAAAAAACAGAATCCGCTAATTTTTTCGGATCGTCAATATAGCTTTATAACAATTCTTTACATGCGCCAGCCACCCAGAGAAATAGTGAAAATAACTATTAATGTCATTCTTTCTCTTTGGATCAGTAACAATTAAGTTTTTCATGATTCCGCAAGATTTGCCAAACCAGCTCGGATTGGGGCTTATATTCAGAGTACGAATACGAGAACTTTGCTGTTGCTGTATATCCCTAATACAACATCACCAGACGATTAGATTCTGTTAAATATTTGTCTGACATCATTGTCAGTTAATTCGATAATTTCAATTTCGGATATTATCTTCATTCTCTCAATCACGCCACTTATCCTTGTAGGCTGAACTACAACAATTCCATAACAGCTACTATATTACTGTAACTGGGACAGCACTAAACCCGCCTTAGATATTAGTGTTAATATCAACTTCTGAATACACTAAAACTATTTAGTATCAGATTTATTTTTTTTGCTAGGTTTTCCCTTATCTTTTTTTGTCGCTCTGACTTTTAGTTTAGGCTTGCTCCGAGGCGTGTCTTTTGATTTCTTTTTTACTTTACCCTTAGGCCTCCTTTTCTCATTCCCTTTGTTCAAGGCAGGTCGACTTTTCTTACTGTAGGGCTCTTCTCCCGACTCTCTAGAGATTTTTAAAGTTTCTCCTGAAACCCAAACTTTTTTAAGCTCTCTAAAGATATCTTCTGGCATATCACCGGGTAGATCGACAATACTGTGGTCGTCAAAAATATTGAT